>Ga0209952_1000924_pt1 | contig 28387 bp, 33 predicted proteins | sample ThiBiot_750_biof_2_FD_183951 | JGI IMG/M metagenome (GOLD analysis project Ga0209952, IMG submission 183951) | Wastewater bioreactor microbial communities from Cape Town, South Africa - Thiocy_cont_750_biof (SPAdes) | ecosystem: Engineered > Bioreactor > Thiocyanate-remediating >...
TTCTAATCACAAAATGATTTCTTCTTCTTTTCTATTCTCTAGTTAAAATACAAACAAAACTTTCATCTCAAAATGAAAAGTCAACAATAACATCGAAACCATTGGAACGTTTTCGTTCACTTGATGTACAAACTGAATCGACAAAAATCAACATTTCACCGCCAACATTCACACGCCCATTAAAATCTTCTCTCGAAAAAATGCATCACAGTCTCGATGATAATAATGATTCGTCGACATCGACAACAACTCGATCCATACATATTCCCATTGAAAAACAACGAGGTCTTTCAGAAATCATTCGAAAACGAAATAGTCGATTTAAAGTCGAAGATTACAAACGTTCGATTCACAAATCAAATACATTCGACAGCGATGAAATCGAACAGCTACGAACAATTCCAATATCTCGAAGTGATTATTCATTATCAAATATTCAAAAGTTAAATAAAACGAAGTCGATGGATGCAAATATCGACTATCGAAATAATAAACACAACAGTTTTAACGAGTATGTCACACTTGGTCATCGGTCTTTTTCTTTTGAATTGAGCATCCAATCAATACGAATGTCTTTCTTTGACACATTTAGAAATGAAGAAATCGATGAAGCAATGAGTGTTGCAGCGAAGAAAAGTCTTTTCGAAACTTTTACAAAAGATGCGCCGATTAAACGTGGTTTAACACGTTCGAAATCATTTAAACACGAAAGGTATAAGAAATCAAATGAGTGAATAATCTATTTATAGATTTTACGTTTGTTTTTTTTCAAGTTCTTCATCATTCAACAATGAAATCGATTGTTTACCCCTGAAAAAAATTCCTAATAATGAAAAACAATTAACTAAACATGAAATCAATCAGATATCGATTGAAAATGAAACAACAACTAAACCGGAAATTTTTCATGATGATACATCGAAATTAACATTTCGAGAAAAAATGACTCTATTCAATAAAAACAAAAATAACAATACCTCGACAAATACATTCTCATTAAAAACCAGCCGAAATCGGCTTACTCAGGTAAAATTCTCTCTCTTTCTCTCTCGACATACACGCATACGATAACACTAAATATCGACGTCGATTCATTCGAAATGTGACTAATAATAAAATATAGAAACGGCATTATATCGTGGTTGGTGAAAGGAAAGAGAAAAAAAAGCGAAAATGTCTATTCACATTTAACCTATTTATAACTGAGAGATTTTGTTTTACTATTTCATATCCATTCTCTTATTTTGTAGCCAATCACAGCTGAAGAAGTTCAAGCAGCTGAATATCTGTCAACTGATCCATCACCCTCATCGAGTTCGAATCAATTATCTAAACTTTCATCTGGTATATTCGATTGAAATCTTTCTGTTTCCTATGCATGCCAATCATATTTTTGTATTTTTTTTCTTCATTCGTAGTGAATGATAAACCTTTAATGCATGATGATTGTTCAATGGATGAAAATTTAATTGCAACACGAACGATCCTACGCACAACGAATATTCAAGAAAATTGTTTTAATCAAGAACATGCTAAGAATTTAATCATACGTAATAGTGGTATGTTGTCTTCTGTTTTTATCTCGACTATTGTCAACACCTGTTTCCTTTGTTGTTTGATATGTATTATCTACCTATATCAATCATCATATTGTCATGACTTCATTTGTACTGAAATTTTACAATTTGTTTTCGTTTTAGACGATACGAACATGTTAAGTCAAGAAGAAGCAGAAAATATGATCCCGGTGAGCAAAAGGTACGTGTAATTGAATCGTTATGCCATTTCGATGTAAACAAATCTTGTTATTTTTTGTGCTTAGACTCGCACAATTAAAGTCCTACGGTGAAAACGAATGGAAAAAACGTGTAAAATCGACCAATGATGCTGCCGAATTTACGATCGAAGGCAAACTTCGGCAAGCTGGTAAACGATTTGATTGATTCATTCAAAATAACAGAAAAAAAGACATCGTTACTTTCGTTTTTTGTTTCAAGGAAAATTAGTCACAGAAAATGACGAACAAAAACCTTTGTCAAACAACACACGAAAAGGTCCAACATTGAAATATAGTGCAAAAAAACCGATTAGTACCGATCAACAAGATCAACGTGCTAAAACAGTCGATATTGTTCGTCTCAAAACTGGTTAGTACTAATGACATCGATCATTCATTTACTTTTTTTCCCTGATTAGAATATAGAATAAAGCAGGAGAAGAAAAAAAAATGTGTTGACCTCTTCTCGTTTTTTTCCCTCTTTCTCTATTCTTTTTTTTGGCGCTTTGTCTCCTCACACACACACTTGGTTTGCTTTGCGCTTGTGCGTGACTTGTGCCATTCTTAAAGTGTTACATCATCATTAGTAGTGCAATGTGCATTGACGTTCATTACATTTATGTGAAAGTAATTCATTCGTCTATCCTAATTCATTTATTGTTTTCACACAGGCAACGTCGTCTACTGATCTAACGTTTTCTCTCTTAATATCTCTAATATATGTCGATGATTGAGTTAAATTGAAGAAAGGTTTATGCATTGACGCGTTGATCGATTGGCGTCTGTTTCCTGCGTTAAGACGAGGTGTTATTGCGTCAATTCAACACATCTTTCTATCATTTCCTTCTGCGAAACGATACAGATAACATAGCATGTTAACTTTTGTTTTTCCTATCACTGAACGTCTTACGATATCTCTCGAGAGAGGGAAAAAGGAGAATATAGACTTGCTTGCATAACAAAATTATCCAGCATAAACAATCACACGGGTCTACATAACAAAAAAAAATCGAAGAAAGAAATGATTCGCCTCTGCTTCATCATAGTTTCTCTCTTCTTTTCTTCCCTCTCTCTCATCGTTCTCTTCCGAACCCGGTCGTCGACTACTCATCCTCATTTTTGCTCTATTCGCCGACAATAACATCTCTTCTTCTCCTTTTTCTCTCTCTTCTGAGCATACACACACACATTCCTACGTTTAACTCTCTTTTCTTGCCCTCTCAACATTCTTCTCGTTAGCCATCAATATACACATACCATAACTAGCATACGAGACTAGAGCAAAAAATAAATACATAACATGACATTAAATTACTTTTCATAGTTTACATCTTTTAACTCATCATTTTCTTTACATACATCACAAACAAAATATAGAAAAGAATCAGGCATGGATTACATTTTTTTGAAGATGTGATAAAACACATTTTGTTGTTATTATTACTATTACAATTCTTATTATTTCATTTGTCTTCGCATTGAACGACGATTACTAGACAAAAAGATAAAGAACAGTTTGAGTATTATGGGACAATGTGTGGACAAACATATTGTTATTGAAGAAAATGCCAAGATTACAAGTACATATTTCGAATTATCTTAGATGTTGTTTATTTAATTGTTTCTCTGTCGAAGAAAAAAAAAACTAATTTCAATACATTCGTAATTCTTTTTTTTAATTTAGAATCGGCCGGTCAAACCAAGGACACAACATCTCCTTCAACTACAAAAAGCAATGGAATAAGTAAGAACTACTCAAACTAAATCCTCTCTATTTGCTTTTATTCGTAATACTCTTCATGCTTATAGATTCATCGACTAAACCAAACAATCATGTTGTCTCGGTATTAACATCAGATACAATCTCAGTTTTAAAACCTGACGATCATTTGGATGACTTTTTTGCCGATGGAAATAAACGGTCGAATTCCAATGATTCATCGGTTCAATTGAATACCGATGATCTTAATCATATTGCTGAAAATGCCGTCAGATTACAATCTCAACCAGCTCGTGTCCGACCACCGCGTCGTCAACAACAAGGTGCTAAAAATCCTCTCCGACAAATTCAAGCAACAATACCAACATCGAATGAATACACCGAAGTGCACACCAATCTATCTGAACAAGAACTTCGACGATTAAAACGAGCTCAAAGTATGTTTGTCTTAGTTATCTAATATGAACGTAAGAATGCCTTGAGGAATATACGTATCCAAGAGTGTATAGTTCATCTCTCGAGGTTATTTGACATTTATTATCTGAAAGCACGTTAGATGAAGAGAAAGTATCGGTTTACATCTTTTCTAAGGCTTTCGAAGCATTTATTTTCTTGTTTATTTAACCTCCGATCATACATCAATATATTTAATTTAAAGGTTATGATACATTCAATATTTAAATCATTGTTCATTACAAATCGATAATCCTTTTCTCTTCTTCTTCTTTTTTTTGAATAAAACGAAGGTCATTTTTAATACAACGGAAATCTCTCTTTACTTAACAATTAACTTTGTTCATGTCTTCGCTTTTTTTTTAGTTGCTGAAAATGCTGGTCTCGCTCAAGAAGCATTGGCGGCTCTGGCTGCAACAGAAAATTTTGCTGAAATTAATCTACGTAAAATCGATCGAGCTGCACTTGCTACATTCGGTTTCGAACCGTACAAAGATCTTATGTTGTTGTTAATCAAAGGTCGTCGTCATTGTTCATTACGTCTACTTAATCCTACATATGAATCTGTAAACGAAGGTGATTGTTATATATTAATCACGCCTAATAAAGTCTTTGCTTGGCTTGGTCAATATACAAATGCGTTAGAAAAAGCGAAAACATTGGATATTATTGATTTTCTCAAGCAACATCGAGATTTCGGTCTACGTAGTGAAGCGAAATATTTCGTTTTGGATCAGGCAAATGACGATACAGAAAATGATATTCACGCCGAATTTGCCGATATTTTACACGGTGAAGATGAAGAATTCCGAACAATTGATAGTGTCATTGATGATGATTTCTACGAGGCAAATATTATGGAATTGAATCGTGTCTATCGTGTTGACAACGATATGCTTGTTCCTTTACATGATTTTTGTTTTCGTTCGTTATCAGTGAAGATTTTGGATTCGAATGACGTATTAGTTTTTGATTTCGGCTCGGAATTATATGTTTGGAATGGGAAATATGCCGATAAAAATAAACGAAACATGGGCTTACAATTAGCGCAACAATTATGGAATGATCCATACGATTTTTCTGAATGTTTAATAAATCCATTCGATCCATTCGATGAAAAAAATGAATCAGCAGGACAAGTCGGAACCAAACGACCGGCTTGGTGTATTTTCGGAAAACAGAATCAAAATGTCGAAACATTATTATTCAAAGGCAAATTCTACGATTGGCCTGGTGATTTGAAAGAACTTAAACCGGTTAATGATGCAGCAAATAATATCAATCGAATACCATCAGCACGACGACCTCCATCGATTGTTGAAATGTTGAAACCAGCCGATGTAACTAAAATGTTAGCAAAAAAAGATAATCCAGTCAATATGATTCTTGAACAATCCAATCTCGGCCGAGGAAAACATTGGTATGATCCCGTTGAATTACGTGGCCATGATGTTCAAACAATGTCGTTGAATGTTTGGCATGTTTGTGAAAATGAACGTCAAGAATTATCGGAATCTAGTTACGGACAATTCTATTCGGATGATGTTTACATCATTCGTTGGCGATATAAATTAGTTGCATCAGGTTTTCATTCGATAAAAACCGGTCAAGCATCGGTACGAAAGACGGATACAGGTCGTGATCGAGTTGCATATTGGATTTGGCAAGGTAAAAATGCCAGTCCGAATGAGAAAGGTCTGTCAGCATTGATGACCGTCTTCTTGGACGAAGAAAAAGGCCCGCATGTTCATGTTATTCAAGAACATGAAGAAGCAACATTTTTACAATTATTCAATGGAACATTAACAATTCATATGGGCAAACGAAATCAAATCAAACAGAAAAAATCTCAATGGCGTTTGTACGTTTTTCTTGGCGAAATCGATGTTGAAACACATTGGTGGGAGATGAATGTCGATTGTGAAAATCTACGTAGTCGTACATCATTCTTATTGATTAACAATACTGACAATGTCATGTTACTCTGGCACGGTTGTGCAACAACTCATCAACAAAAATCATTAGCAAATCAATCAGCATTGAAAATACGCGAAAGGTTCGAATGAATATTCTTGTTTTGTTCATCGAAATCAATGATTTTTGTTTAGATGTCCTGAAGAATTTCATTTTCATGTTGAAAATACTGAACAGATCGATTTTCATGAGCTGCAAGAAGGCGATGAAAATGATCTATTCTGGAATGCAATTAATGATCGAACACATCAACGAAAATATAATTCTCTTCTCAATTGTAAAGCTTGGGAAAAACTCACAGCAACAATGCGTATCTTTCATTTGTCGAGTCTTCACGGACCATTTGTTGCTCACGAATTAAACTATCTACTTCGATCGCCTGATCATATCTCAGCATTTCCATTTACTCAGGCTGATTTATATGATCTTCCTCAGCCGGCATTGTGCTTAATCGATGCTGAAACAGAGTTGTATATTTGGCAAGGTTGGACTGAGTTGCCAGATGACGAACTGGATTTACAATTGTACAATGCTAATTTACAAGCAGGCGGACCGAGAGATATACGATTTACAGCTGAACGCCGGTGTGCTTTTCGTACGGCTGTTGAATATTGCAAAGGTAGAAAATCTCGTTTTCTTTTTTACGAAAATAATTTATTATTTTTATTGTTTGCAGCAAAAACTGACTCATCTACTATTGATTTACCCTGTTCAATAGTATATGCTGGCTTAGAACCAATTGATTTCATTAATTTATTTCCTAAATGGACAGTTCATGCGAAAGCTCGACAACAAAATCAATTGGTTTGTAAAATTCAACAAGCAGCAATATCAAAAATAATCTCGATGATTTTTTTGTTTTTAGGAGGGTAAAAAATTAAACCAAAAAGATTCAATACCTGATATACTCAAGCAATTATGCCGTGAACAGTACACTATTGAAGAACTTCGATCTCGTCCATTACCTGAAGGTGTTGATCCATCAAAAATCGAGTCATATCTTTCGGATGAAGATTTTCTTGTAAGATCAAAATCGAATAAAAATAAATTTTTGATTGTTTTATTTTTGTTTTGTAGAAAGAATTTCGTATGACTAAAGATGAATACTATGCTTTACCTTATTGGAAACAAACAAATATTAAAAAACCACTCGGATTCTTCTGAATACAACGATTCAAACCCAGCTGATCCATTTCTCAGTTAACGTGCCATTTTTCATTGTTTATACGATCAGAAACTCTGTCTTCACCAGATAATTTCGTTTAAAATAACAACGATACGGTTTTTTCCTTCTTTTGTTTTCTCTCTCTCTCTCTTTTTTTTGGCGAATGATTATCTGTACGTGTGTGCGTGTATTGCCTGTTATATACATATATTATATATAAACAATTCTTTTTTCTGTTCAATTGTTGAAAACACTATTCTCTTTCTTAAACCGCTTCGAAAACTCTTACACATATCTCGTCCTCTCGGCTTCCCATTTTGTTTGTTTGTTTGTTTTACATCTATTTTTTCACTCTACTATGCGTGTGTATGTACGAGGATGGTTTCCTTTACAGCAAACAATAAGAGTTCAGTTTCTTTTTCTTCTCCTTCTTTTCTTCTATTTTTACGTATACATGTGAAACAAAGATGAAATACAATAAACTAAAATGTATAGCAAAATAAATTTTTTTTTCATCAAGTCCTTCGCCTTTATTCGATAATCGAAAATTAATCGAAGAGAAATGGTCTATTTACCTGTATATATTATCGATGAGAATGATTCATACAAGCAAAATAATCATGACGTAGAGTAAATATCGAACTGAAACCGCTGAGTTTAGTTGCCAAAAAGGAAAGATGATGAAGGTTGTTTTTTGTGTTTATTCTCAATGCGTATACTTCAGCCGTTCGTATTGGTTCGTTCAATTTACGTCAATATGGTAGCAAAAAAGCAGGAGATTCGACTGTAACGAACTATATCGCTGAGATTATCAATGATTTTGATATAGCTGTGATTCAAGAGATTTCAGATGTGTCACTCAAAGCACCGTATGTCTTATTCGATGCATTGAATAAAGTATCGAAATCGAAAAGTTATTCAATGGCTTTGAGCGAACGTGTTGGTCGTTCGGCAACAAAAGAACAATTTATATTTTTCAATCGTGAATCAACATCAGGTGTTAACTTAATCAATTCCTATGTTTACGATGATACGGATGATTATTTCGAACGACCACCGTAAATCGATTTATCGAGTTCATTTTCTAACTTAAATTTTCATTTGTTTGTAGGTTTATTGGCACATTTCAAGTTAAAAAATCAAGTTCAAAAGGTGTGAAATATTTCACAATTATAAATGTTCATTTACGACCTGATGCAGCATACGAAGAATTACTTAATTTACGATATATCATACGAGATTTTATTTTAATGAATTCTGAATATTTTGCTAATTCGATATCGGATCTATCGGAGATTTTAGCACAAAATGTAATCAGTGCGAGTGCTACGAATAAACCACGATTACAAACAAATCATCCAATTATAATCATGGGAGATTTCAATGCAGATTGTTCGTATCTATCTCTCAAACGTCAAACAGCCACTCGGTTTGTCTGTGAAACTTATTTCGACAAAAAGAAAAATATTGTTTTTTTTTCTTGAAAAAATAGTTCAATTAATTTCGCTGATTTCACATGGCTGATCAATAATCAAGTAAAAACTAATACTCGACAAACATGCACATACGATCGTATTTTAATCAATGGTGATCAACTTCTCAACTCCATCATAGCAAACAGTAATACAACAGTGAATATTCAAGATCGTTTCGATTTAACATTAGACGAAGCTCTCGCCATCAGTGATCATTTTCCGATTAAATTTGATGTTAAATGGTGATAAAAGTTGTTCAGATTTTTATTGAGTCTACATATAAGAACACAGACAATATAAGTAAAAATAAAGAAAAAAAAAATACGTAATACACTTTGATTGAATTATTGAGGAGAATTTTGAAAAGAAAAAAGAAAAAAGAAAAAGGGAAACTATAATTATCAATTCGATAGATATTTATATGTAAAAGAACAACGAGTGTATTTCAAGGTGATTATTGAATTTAGTTTATGAGGTTTTGGTCTTTTTTGCTGGACGACCAACGCTTTTGCCTTTAGCTTTTTTAGCTGGTGGACCATCTAAAGAAACAAATAGTCAATATAGAACAAAACGGACAAATACAAACCATCTTCGGAATTCATTTCAACATTTTCATTATCTTCTTCATTTGTTTTGTCATCAAATGGTTCATCTTCGGCACTACGTTTTTTGCCTGTAGTTTTGGTGGCCGATGATGGTGCTGGTCGTTTAGTAGCACCTTTTTTCGCTGTTGTTGTTGTTGTGGTGGTGGTGGTTGCTACATCTGTTTGTTTATCATCAGCTGAGTCTTCACCTTCAGATAAATGACCATTTCCATTGACTGGATCAACATTTTCTGATGTTGTTGTTGCATGATCTTCTTCTTTCATTTCTGAAAAAATCCATTCGAAATAGTTACAAGAAAATAAATGAGACATTTCGTATTAACACTCACCAACATCATTTTCAATTGCTTGATCATTATCTTTAGTTGCTGTTTGAGCAGGTTTTCGACCACGTTTGCCTTTGGCTGGTTTACTTGGTGAAGCACTTTCATTACCGGTATTTTGAGCATCATCATCACCAGTACCTGTTTCAGTTCCGGTTTCTTGATCAGTCTTTTTCGTTTGACCAGCTTTACGACCACGTTGACCCTTGACTTTCTTTGTTGGTGATTCACCTGTTTCATCTTCGCCGGTTTCTGTTTCTTGATTGTCTCTCTTAGCTTTTTGACCTGGTTTACGACCTCGTTTGCCTTTGGTTTGTTTCGATGGTGATGTATTTTCGCTTTCAGCGGTTTCCTCTTCACCGGTCACTAGAAAAACAAAAATAATCGATTGATATAAGCTCGAAATGATCGTTGAATACCTACCGTTTTCGAGTTCTTGTTCGGTTTGCTTGCTTGGAGTCGTTTTGTTTGTTTGACCAGGTTTACGGCCACGTTTGCCTTTGGTTTGTTTCGATGGTGATGCGCTTTCGCTTTCAGCAGTTTCTGTATCTTTATTATCCGTTTTTGGTTTACGACCTCGTTTACCCTTTGTTTGTTTCGATGGTGATACACTTTCATCTTCACCAGTTACTAAAAAAGATAAAAAGAGATAAATAGGAGTTGTTAACTACTATGGTAATAATTACCATTTCCAGATTCTTGTTCAGAGTTTTTGCTTGGAGTAGTTTTATTTGTTTGGGCTGGTTTACGACCTGGTCGTCCTTTTGATTTCTTTGTTGGTGATTCGCCGGTCTCTTCGGCGGTATCGTCTTCACCGGTTTCAGTACTTTGATTATCTTTTTTAGATTTTTGACCAGGTTTACGACCACGTTTGCCTTTTGTTTGTTTTGATGGTGATGCACTTTCATCATCATCATCATTTCCAGTGTTATCCTCGCCAGTTTCTTCTTTTTCATTTTTATTTTTTTGTGCAGCAGCACGACCTCGACCTCGACCAGTAGATTTGTTTGAAGTAGATGCTTTTTGTTCATCTTCTTCGATAATATCTAAATAAGAAAGTGAGAAGTTATTCGAATCGAAATTCAATCTCATACCTCCTTCTTTTTGTTCACCCTGTTGATGTTCGGCATCATGAGCAGATGTTAAGGTTTCAGTTGTTTTATTTTCATGTTCAATAAACTAGAAATTCAAAGACAAAAAAAACGTAACGATATGACTGAGAAAATGATCTATTTACTGCAGCTGCTTCTTGTTGAAGAGTTTCAACTTCAGATTTTTTTCGTGATCGACCAGTTTCTTCGTTCTGTTGGATAAAAACATTTCCATATTTATATAAATAAAATTAAAAAAAAACGAAAAACGTACTTCGATTTTGTTTGTATCCGATGGCTCAGTATTTTCAGTTATTTGTACAATTTCTTCTTCGTATTTCGTCTAGAAAATATTCATGTAATATAAATAAACTCGCCATTAATTAAAAACTTACGATAATTTCAATTGTCACTTTATTTTCAGTACCAGTTTCAATTGAATCCGAAGTCTTTGTATTCGTTCCTTTCTTTGGTGGCATAATTATATTTAGATAAAGAATGAATTTACGTTGCGTCTAACTGATCGATTTGTGAATACAAAAGAATGAAATGATCGACGAAAAAGAAAATGTATATAATACATTTCTATAAAATAAAAATACTAGTAAAGTCTTACTAATACTCTCGGACGATAATCATTAAATAAAATCTTTTAAAAATATATAATTAGTCAATTAAATTTTAAAAATAAATGTTCTGTTAAAACAACCGCGAATGTTTCATTCGTCTCGGTAGCACACTTGTGCACTATTAACTATGTCTATCATTGGAAAGAGGATCACTACGACAACGATAAAAGGTATAGGTACGATGACCTGTCCTTTTATTCTTTCATCCGTTCAACGTTCAGTTCAATGGCTGATACAAATCATACTCAAGTACTATCAAACACTTCAGATATTTCAAAGTATAACTCTTGTAAATCTATATTTTTTTTTAAAACATAAATCTCCTTTAGGCCTAATCGTGAACAATTAATCCAACAACTCGAACGAGTTATTCAGGAAAAGAATTCATCCATCTGTAGACTTGAAGAACGGTAAATTTCTTTTATTCGACTTAAACATAATCCTTTTATCTTAAAATGTATTTAGTGAGCGTTATTTAGAAGATGCACTTCGAAAACGAAACACTGAATTTCGTCTAGTAGAAGAACAGTTAAAACAATTTGAAGAGAAGGTTATTTGTTTGTACAAAAAAAAACAAAAGTCAAATAAATTTTTCTTTCAGACGCGAACATTCGAACAGTTGCATCATTTACAAGTGCAAACTTTTGAAAAAACTATTCATGATTGTCAAATTGAAAACGAACTTTTATGCGAACGGATTAATGATTTAACAAGAGAATTAAATGAAAAAAAGTCTATCGATGAAATTAGCCGAGAGAAAGTTTTGGTTCGAATACGTTTTTTTTTTCGATGGAATAAAAACTACGTTGATCTTTTTTTTTCTCTAGACCTTCGATCGTATTGTTGCAGATACACAACTCTGGCGACAGAAACTCGATTCCTATAAAGAAACGATCGAACAACGTGAAGCAACGATTAACAATTTAAAGTAAATAGAAGCTATTGAAATGCTGTTGTAAATGTTTTGTTTAGAAAAGAGCTCAATGATTTTCAAAGAAAAAAGCAAACAAGTAAATTGAATTTATGAATTGAAGTTCAAACGTTGTTTGCCTTTATTTAGATTGTGAATTCGACGATAGTTCATTAAGATTACAAATTTCTAGTCTTCAAAATGTAAATTCATATGAAATGAAATTGCTTATGTCTTGTTTTTTGTTTTGTTCGAAAAGGTCATACGAGATCGTGACAATGAAATCGACAATTTGAAAACCACACTTCGTCGTGTTCGAGATACATTACAACCAGTAAGAAAAAATCCTTTTCATCTCATTGATTCGAATCGGATTTTCATCTTTTCAGAATCCAATATCTCGAGACAGTCGTTGGAAAAGTTGTAGTGATGATATCGGTCGAAATCGTTCGAATTCGCCATGTGATATCGATTTTCTCAAAGTAAAACTTCATACAGTCACAGATCGTTTAGCTCATGTTCAACAATTACTTGTTAAACGTGATAATCAGATTTTAACATTGAAAAAAGTTCATGATAAACGTTGGTTACGTTTGAAACATTTGCAAAAACAATATAATTCATTAAAAGATGAATTACAATCGTATACGGACGATGAACTTCGACAATTGAATTCAAAAAACGACTTTTTCTATCGAAAAGCTATTCGAAAAACGAGAAACGGTTGTTCAGTTTGTAATGATCATCGATGGAGAAAACCAACGGGTCTTAATAAACGAATACTTCGACAAGAGGATGATGATCATGTTTGGAATGAAGTTACTAAATTAAGACGAGAGAATAACAAATTAACAAATGAAAATTTAAGTTTACATGAAAAAATCGATTTGCAAGAAGTCGAATTAAATGAACAAACGATTGTTATTGGCGAACTTCGAAATGAAATTCAACGATTAAATCAACTTGATGAAAAGCCAATGCCATCAATCAACAATCCTATTAATAACGAACAAAAACGTCTTGTCGAACAATTAGATAAACGTTTGTTTGAATTAGAAACTGAACGAGCAAACTTAATAATCGAACATGAACGTTTGAAAACGAATTTCGATTTATGTTCCGATGAAAAACAGCATTTAATTCAACAAAAAATTCAAACAAATTCAGAATTAAAGAAAGCAAAACTTCGTATTCTCGCATTGCAAGATCAAATCTATAAATTAAAACGAACAAATCAATTCAACAATAATCCGACTCAAAAAGAATTCCTTCCGAACAAACGACGAACAATTCAAAAGAAAACGAAAAAGAATCCATCGATTCTACCACGAACGACCAAATCATGTTTAGAAATTCTATTAGATCAAAATGCGACGATCATTGACGATCTACAAAATGAATCATTGATTTCCAATCGACCACGACAATTTTCGTGTAACATTTGTGATGAATCGTTTGTCAAACGAAAACGACGGCCGTCAATTTCATCATCAATATCAAAAACTCGATGTATTTTCATCTGATTCTTACAATTCGAAATTGTTTTTCTTTGCCTCATTTAGATTTACCAATGAAACGATGTTCGACAATGAAAACTCCGTCGGAATATTCTCGAATAACAGCATTACAAAAACGTATCGAACAATTAGAAATCGACTTAGCTCGTGCTCGTGAAGATAATCAACATCTTAATCAACGTTTGACAACAACATTAAGTCGAATTAATATTCTCAAATCAACAAATCAAGTTCGTTTTGTGTTCTCTTTGTTTGTTTTCATAGAAATCCATTGTGTTTTCAATAGAAATTAACCACTGAATGCGATAAATTCAAAACAAATCATTCGACATTGCTCAATCAAGATTCAGCTATGACTGAGACTAATTTGAATATTGAAAATTTAAATGAACGTCTTCGAAATGCATCAATGGACGCTGTTCAACAGCGAAAATTAAGCCGAAGTTTACAAATAAACAATGATTTATTAAATAAAAATCTTCAATCATTAACAGACAAGTAAATTTTATGAGAAAAACTTCGATTTTCAATGTTCGATTGATTTTTCTATCAAGATTGACGCATACAGAACGTGATGTTGCCAGTAAACGAGCGTTGATTGAAAATTACAAAACACGTTTAACTGAAATGGAAACAAGTCTGAATCGAACAGCTGAGAAAAGTGTTCATGAAGTAAAAGTCTGATCTTCTTTTCAATTGATTTAAAATCCTTTTCGCTAAACGTAGAACGACGAAGAACGAGTCAAAACGTTAACCGATACAATGGAAAAATTGCGAATTTCTGTAATGACTTAATATTCTTGAAAGAAAATTTTGTTTTATTCTTGTCGATTTAGATTGAGTCATATAAAAATCGTTTACAAGCTATAACTCGAGAAAAACATGAGCTCGATACTCGATACAATCAACTGGATGAAGAACATAAAAAACTAGTAAAATCTTCGACGAATGTTGTTGTTCTTCGATAGGAATTGTTATGTTTCGTAGAAATTTCGCTACGATGATTCGCAAAGCAAAATACGTTTCAACGATAACGATCAACAACTTCGACAAAGTCGATCGACCAATGACGAACTCAATCAACAATTATTAACACTAAGCAATCGAAATCAAGATTCAATGAAAAAAATCACTTTCGAACTTGATCGAACGCTCAAACGTCTCGATGATTACGAACGATTTATCAATGTAATTCAGTGTTTCGCACGAAAAATCAAACAAATCTATTTTCGATTCTTTAGGCTCTCTTTCAAGAACTCATTCGTCGAGCCACACAAAACAGTGAGAATCTCAAACGAGCTCGTGAACATCAAAAACATCGCGATTCTTTATCAACAACATTGCCTGGTTATGAATCAGCAATGCACACTGCTAGTCGAATATTAAATCTGACACAAGACGATCTCGATGAGATCATGTCCGTCACCGACGACAGTTTTCAAATGCCAGCAAACAGAGACACTGTTCTCGATAAAAACGAGAAAATCCGACAGAAAATATTGAAATTATTAACGTCACAAGAAGAAAGTGCGAGCAAACTATTGAAAATATTCATGAAGAAATTAGATGAAGTACAAGCTACTGATAGAGAATTAGCAATTATTCGTTGAGTCTTTTGTCTATGTTTGCATGTTGTTATTGGGAAATGTCTTAGTTTGAACATTTTTTTTAATTAAATTATGATTCAACAAAAAAATAAATACAATAATAATAATAATAATCATGGAATAAACTAATTCTTGATTACTGAACGAAGCGAAATGAATCAGGCTTTGCTTTTTACACTCTAAAAGAAATACACAATGATTCGTCAACAGATTAACTTTGTACTACGTACAGTTGGTCGATTTCGTCGTGCTTCTTCTTCTTCTTGTAAAGCTTTAGCTAACAAATAATCATTTTCTTCTTGTGTTCTAAATGCACAACGAGAACAATTTATAGAAATTTGAAATTTTCCGATAAGATTTACGTTTGATTCAAAGACAGTTTAATTGCTAATGCAAGTGACTCGTCATACTGATCATTTACTGTTGGAGTAGCAGCATTCGTTATTTTCTGTGGTTTTACTGTGTTTTTCAATCGTTCCAAAGCCGCAGCACTATACATATTTAAGAAAAACGATTCAACATGTAAATCTTTTTGTTGTACGAAAGAAATCTTCTTACCCAGCTGGATTCATTCGTCGTCCGGTATTTTCAAAACCGTGACATTGATGATCATCAGGAAAACGATGTTTCAAACAGAATGTTTTTCGGCATTTATCACAATTGACTTTGATAGCTTCGCGTTGTTTGCAAGATGTAACTGAACATTTATTTGCGTAGACTTTTTCGCGTTTTTTCAATGCTGGATCCGATTTACAATCGCGATCGATGTGTGCTGAAATTATACGGTCAGGAGATTCATTGCGATTTACCGATGAAACAGCTTGATTACAGAGTGGACAAACTGGTATTTGAATATTTTTACGATGAGATGATGGACATTGATGTTCATCATATCGAATATGATCTTTACAAAGTACACCAGCACAAAGATCGCATTTCATCGGAAGAAAATCTACGAAAAACAATCAATCTCAAATGATGAATGATTGGACATTGATGTTCATCATATCGAATATGATCTTTACAAAGTACACCAGCACAAAGATCGCATTTCATCGGAAGAAAATCTACGAAAAACAATCAATCTCAAATGATGAATGATTTTGACAAGAGAAAAACGAAGTTTACCTAAACGATTGCATGTTTTTACAGAACAATGTTGACCAAGATCTGGAAATTCCATTTGTGTCAAATGAATATCAATTGAAAATAAAAGAAACAATCTAAATATCGCCGAGAATATTTATATTTACGTATGAAAAAGTGCTCCATCATCATCAGACGCCACTGATTCATAACGGATGAGTCATAGAGCGATACAGAACCATCTCGAATTGATTCTTCCGAGAGCATAAATGGCGCTACTAGTCATTTAATTTACGAAATAAGATATTAAATTTCGAAATTTTGTCGTTTTATTTGCATCGATATAAATTTTCTGAATTCGAAACAAAAAAAATTCGATGAAAAAACGCAAACCTTCAATAAAATGCATCGAATTCAATATGGTCGCCGCTATCTAAGTGCAGTCTAATATTGCATTGAAACAAATTTCGTCAATCGTTTCTGTGTAACGAAAACAAAACATATCCGATGTTACTTTCGAAATATTCGTCAACAAGACAAATCTATTCGAAGTTATTCGAACGAGCCATTCTCGTTCGTTCGGCTCATCACCAAACAACATCGGATAGTAATCAAAAACAATATCGAACACCTTTATCCTTAGATCCTGATTTTCGTGCACCGCCTGACGATGAATTACCGCGTGCTAAAACACCTGAAATGAAAGGCATTCATTTCAATATTCGAGATTTCTATCAGCATTATTTTCCCAATGATCCTGTCGAAGCACGTTTACCAACACCATGGCACATGGATATCTACTATCGTAAACAATATTATATAATCGGTGCTTTGTTAGGTGTTTTCTTTGGAATTTATGTTTCCTATCGACGAATCTTAGTCGATCGAGCACGTCGACGTGATTGGGAAAAACATCATGGTGATCCATTGAGTTATTATGATGTTATTGGTCCTATAGATCCAAATGCAACAAGAAAAGTCTGGGATGATAATCCAAATTTACCACAACCACAAGGATGGGTATCGAAAGTACAAACAGAACATCAATCACATTGAAATTCTGAAACGTTATTTTTGATTATTTTCTTTTTGTGTATATTCGATATATTGTCCTGGTTTTCTTTTAGTCAATTAGACATTTTCACCTTCTAAACCATTTGTCTTCTATTATAAACGTCCATTTCAGATCTTAAAAGGTGTTACTTAACAACATTCAGACACCTTCATACAAAGAAAATAAAAGGACAATGAGTTATTACAATCGAAACGATCAACAACACTATAACAGATCTAATAACACTCGTCGATTTGATTCATCGAAATGTATGAATGTTTTGACAAACAAAAAAAAACGAAAAAATCTATTTTCTTTTCTTTTTTCTTAAATTATAGATACAGATGAAAATAAATTCCTTGACAATTTGGATTCATTTACTGTTGATCCTTTAAGAGAAGGTCCACCAGTAATTAAAAACTTCTATTCCGAATCGTCGTTGGTTAAAAATCGACCTGAAGTAAGACTATTGTTACATATCATCGACTTCTTTTTACATTCTTTTTTTTTGATTAAATAGAATGTGACTACTGAGTTTTACACTCAAAATGAAATGACTCTTCTCGGTCAAGCACCTAAACCAATCCTTTCCTTTGATGAAATTGAATTTCCCAGTAAGAATCTCCTTTTTGTAAAAAAAAAAACTCATTGTCAATTCCGTTTCTATCGCATAGAACCAATTAAAAACGTCATTCAACGACTTGGCTACATTCGACCAACAGCCATTCAATCGCAAGCCTGGCCCGTTCTCTTAAGCGGCCATGATCTTGTTGGTATTGCTCAAACAGGTTCAGGAAAAACTTTATCTGTATGTTAATCTCGATTGATTCTTCCTCTCAAACAAAACTATTATCTTTGTTTTTAGTTTATGTTACCAGCACTGGTACATGCTGACGGACAAGTTAATACGCGTTCAGGTGATCCGTTAGTTTTAATTCTCGCACCAACACGTGAATTAGCTCAACAAATCCAAGCTGTCGGTGCTGATTTTTGTGCTGCAACACGAACTCGTAGTACTTGCATTTACGGTGGCGCTCCAAAACCACCGCAAAAACGTGAAATACGTTACGGTTTAGAAGTTTGCATTGCAACACCAGGACGTTTACTCGATTTCGTTCGTGAAAAAACAATTAATCTCGATCGTGTGACATTTCTTGTTTTGGATGAAGCTGATCGTATGCTCGACATGGGTTTTGAACCACAAATTCGACAAATTGTCAAATGTATTCGAGTAAATATTTTTTGTTCATCAAAATCGAAAATAAATCATTTATTTATTTGTTTGTTAATGTAGCCTGATCGTCAGACAGCAATGTTTAGCGCAACATGGCCGAAAGAAGTTCAAAAATTAGCCTACGATTTCATGATGAATCCTTCGCATATAACCTTGGGCAAAGCAGTACTCAATGCAAATCAAAATATTCATCAAATTGTTGATATTTGCGAAGAAGAAGAAAAAGAAGCAAAGTAATTACTTAATTTGTTTTCATTGTTGGATTGATCAAAACAAAAACTGATGTTTGTAGATTAGCTAAAGTCTTAGCAGCTGTCATGCGTGATCAAGATTGTAAAGTGATTATCTTTGCACAAACGAAGAAACGTGTCGACAATTTTTTCTATACGATCAAACGTCTCGGTTATCCAGCATTTCCTATTCACGGAGATAAAACACAATACGAACGTGATCGTGTTCTACAAGGTTATTGTTTTCCTTCTTCTCCTACAAACGAATTCGTAGACGTTTTTCGTTTGTTTATTTTCAGAATTTCGTCGACGACCTCGTGTTATTCTCATCGCAACCGATGTTGCAGCTCGTGGTTTAGGTATGATTGACAACAACAAAAAACCAAAGAATTTCTGTTCTTGATTTTCTCTCTACTGAGTTTCTTTGTGGAATATTTTGCAGGTGCGTCTAACGCCAAAGGCGTACCTACAATTCATTGAGAGAGGATGCTAAGTTTCATCGGCTGTGATTATGGTGACACGAAATCATTTTATACCGTCGAATATATTCCTCCGATGCCAATGCATGTACTTCATCGGTATCGACGGTAATCACATAATTTCAAACCATATTCAGTCGTTCTGTTAGATTGCATTTTTGAATATGATTTCTATTCGCTTTTTTTTAATGTTTAGATGTGGAAGATGTGCGTGTTGTTATCAACCTTGATTATCCAGGTCAAACTGAAGATTATATTCATCGTATTGGCCGTACCGCTCGTTCAGGTACGAAAGGCACGGCTTACACGTTTTTCACACGTGAAAATGCCAAACAATCACAAGAATTAGTTCAAGTACTCAAAGATTCCAATCAACAAATCAATGACAAACTTGCAGATATGGCTAAATACAGTTACTCCAGCAATCGAGGTAGCGGCAATCGTTGGGGTAATTTTCGAGGTAAATCGATTGAAAATTATACAACAAAAAACAAACAAATTTTGCTTAGGAGTTCATCGACGTAATAATTTCACTCGACCAACCAACGGACACATTCGTTTTGGTGAAAAACGTTCACACAGTCCAAATACCAGCAATGGTCATCATTCGGGAGGTGATTATAAACGTGCTCGAACATCAAACAACGGCTATTAACAACAACAACAATAATAATACGAATTATCATTGTCTCGTTCGAATATTTCTCTTTGTAATATTCTAATCAAACAATAAACAGAATCAAGATCTCTCACAAACATTTTCTTCATTTCATTGTTCGAGTCGTATGTTTTCTTTTAGTTCAATAACATAATGTTCTCTGTACATATATAAAAAAAGAAGAAGAAGAACGCACACGTACACACAAGAGACATACACGGTGCAAGAAACAAAAATCAATTGCTAATGTGTTCTTTCAATTCTTGTGTTGAAATTCCGAGAGAAAGAAGAAAACAAATAAACGAAAAATAATAAACACACACATAGAGTTAGAGATGACACCACGAAATGAATATAGAAGAGAAACAAAACAAAAAGAAAGAATAGGACGAAGACTATTATTCTACAACTGTCTTTTACTGTAGAATTGCAGATTGTATTTTTTTTTTCTTTGTATTACCATTCATCTGAAAGTACATTTCGAATACGAATAACGTCTGACCACATATTATCTCTCATTGACCACAAAGCTTCATGAACATTATTATAAAGACCAGGACTTCCATTTAATAGCCAATTAGTTGGCAATGTTCGTGATGTATTAGTTCCATTCGTTGGATTAGTCGTATTTGTCATTGAAGCTTTCAATTGTTTGGGCCAATCCGATATAAATTGATTATCAGGTTTAAGATTTTCAATATATCGTAGATAGGCTTCTGAATGAACGAGTCGTTGTGTACGTGGAGGACATGTCACAATGGCTGCTGCAGGTGGTTTGGCAATCATATGAATATTTCCATTCATTTGATGAACATTTTGAATCGCTGGATTCGGTTGATAATGTCCATTGATTGTCACACTACCATTGACCATTCGTTGTGTATTAATAACAGGCATATTATGTGTTGTTTCGTGTGCTGTTGGTGTTGGCGTTGTTGTTGTTGGAGTTGTGCTTGATGAACTATTATTATTATTTGTTACTTGTGGTGACAAGGCACTATTAATCTAGAGAATGAAAAGAACGAAAAATGGTTATTGTCGTTTTCATTTATTGCCTATATAGAACACATACTTCTTGTTCTCTTGCTCGTTCGCGTGCCTTTTCTTCAAATTTATCACGTTCACTTGCGGTCAAGCGTCGCCACTAGAAAAAATAAGAAAAGAAAAGGAGGGGGAAAAATATTGAATCGAATGACAAATTAGCGCTTTTCGTTTTCTTACTTGATCACCAATCATTCGACTCATTTCACCGAATGGAATGCCCGGATTATCCTTAATGAGACGTTTTCGTGATTCACTTGCGAATACGAGATACCCGCAAGGTGCACGAGCTGTCGAACTACGTCGATTAGCAGCTTTCTAATAAAACGAACAAATTAATTCAATTAAATCGAATCGATTTCTCGACATACTCGGCTAGTATTATTAGTTCGATTGGGTACCGATGGTGAACTAACATTGTTCGAATTTGCACTACTGTTGGCCGTATCAACGTTCAAATGATTCGATTGATGGTCATCGCCGTCGACGTTGCTGTTCGTTTGATCATCCACGTCCATAAACGAGCCATCGTCGATCAATTTAAACGGGCCACCAGGAGTTTCCTGAACGAGTCAATCATTAAAATCGAGTTTTTCCTACGTATATGTCTCGATGTGTGCACAAGCACTCGAGGAGCAGCACGAGAAAGAAAGAAGAAAAAAGAAAACGGGTGGGGAGGAGGGACAACAATAAACGCATCCCATTGCGTCCAGTGTGCACACACACACACACATACACGCACGCGTCGCGCGCATTACCTTTGGTTTTATCTCCAGAATGCTGATTTTTCAAAACAAACGACGACGAACGGACGGAAGCCGTCGTCGACAGTTCTGTTCTGTTGCGCGCGTTCGGATCCCGCGTTGCACACGCACACAGACACTAATATCTATACGCGTTGATTCGAACGACAATAATTCTGTGTCGAGAAGTCGGAACACGACGTCAGCACTGTTGTATAGTTGTCGATATAACCAGCAGCAGGACGAAGAAAAAGAAAAGTTAACTTTATATTGCTTCTCTTCTCTTTTCTATGCGTTCACATTTGCCCGTTGTGTTGTTATTCTTCTTCTTCTTCTTCGTCTTTTTTTTCTTGTTGGTTGTAAACGCCAACGTCGAAAGGAAACAGAATAAGCGGCGAAGCACACACACGCATTCGCCCCTATTTTTGTTATTCTAGCTCGAGCGCAAAGCAAACGCGCGAGGAGACGAGAAAAGAAAAGAAAAGAAAAAAATACGAACGCGAAGAAAAAGAAGAAAGATATTTGCGCGGACGACCAACGATGATGATTTACGCGAACAGATCGATAGAGACGCGTTCGCTATGCGTAGTTATGCTACTTATATGTTGAGAAGGAGAAGTGGAAGAACGAGAAGGAAAAAAAAGAGAGAGAGAGGGAAAATGGCAATGTTCATTACTTGTTGGAGTAAAAGTTCTTTACGAAAAGTCCAGATTTCATCGGCGAATGCTTTCAATGATAATGACGTTCTCTAGAGAAAATGAGAGAGAGAGAGAAAAAAGTGATTGGCTTTGATTTCTTTCTTGTTTTACTTTTAATCCTTTGCTTAGTGGTCGAATACTATGATCGTTCGTGACATATTTCGATTCGCATATGTAAACATCATTTTCACAAATCTCAGTTAAACGATCTAAGAAAAAGAAAGTTTTCATTCGAAATCAATTTCAATTTTGTCAATCATTTACATGTGGTATAATGTGCGACGGATAGAACCGAACATTTGCCTTGAATATCGTCAATCGAAACGGTTTTTCGAAGTTCATCACATTTGAAAAGTTCACGTTCGTAAGATGCTCGAGTTGTGTTTATTAATTGTTCTCGTTTGAGTATGTCATTAAATCGAATAAAAATCGATCCACAGATTCGATACGAACTATGATCTTTCCAGATTTGTTCAATATGTAGAATCGATTGTTTGTTATTTTCATCATTAACATAAACATAATCTCCTATTTTATAGAAACAATTCGTTGACAAAACGATCTGTTCGAAGAATTGTTTCTTGTCTTGATTATTTTCATTTAATTTCTCATTGATAACTGAATCATACGGAATTGTTTCTTTGCTTTTTTCGATAACATCGACATTTGTAACATCAGAATCATGAATAAGATTTTCATTTTCATTTGCTAGAATTTCACGTATCGGCTCAAGTGGAATCGTTCTCGGCACTAATTTCACTCGTTGACTGTCCGGTAGATTCCACCATTTGATTTTCTTGTCCATTTTGGTTTTCGTATTATAACGAGACTCACAAACATAAACATCTTTATCTAAATCATCGATTTTCACTTGACTTTCATTGTCAATCATCGGCTGATATTTATAATAATCTTTGTAATGTAAAACATGGCAAAGACGTTGAATTTGTTTGACAGGTAGATGTTCGAGATTTTGCGTGAGAAAAACTTCTTGTCGAAGGAATTTCTTTGTTGGCAAATGATAAGTTTGATTTGGTCGATAGAATTGATAGCCAACGAAGTATTCTTCATTGAATTTCTTTTCAAATGACTCAATACAGAAGATATTCGGCTCGTGTTTGTCATCAATCGGTTCGATATAAACAAAATCGCCGATAGAAAATTTCTCATTTTGTATCGATTGTGTTGTTGTACTGTTCGATTTCGATTGATTTACTGTTGGTTTGTGTTCACGAATGAGTTCTTCAGTGAAGAGAAGCGCATTCGATCGAAGTAGATTCCCGTGATGACAAAGATCATCACGAATTTGAATGTACAATTTCTGTAGATCAATTGTATCTTGATAGACCTTTAATTGAATCGAGAATAAGAAGAAAAAGAAAACGATCTCGAGTTTCGTACCTGAGACTGTTTATCACTTAAGGTTCGAGTACGTTCGAAGACTTTGAATAAATCATCTTGAAAAGCGTCTAATCGACGATATCGTCGCTAAAAATCAAACACAGAAATGCAAACTTGATTTTCGATCGATAAATCGATAAATACCTGATTGAGATTTTGTTTGATAAGATCAAATGTATATACAACATCAAACGGTTCGTCAGCGACCTGTTCAGTGAATTCCATAAACGAATCCGTATAATACCGACCTTCGGAATCCTAAATGTCAATCGAATGTTCGATATTTTTTTTTGTTTTCGAAGAATCTCAAACACAAACTTGAGCATTGAATGTTTGAACGAATAGATTCCAGATTAAATCTTGAACGAAATTTTGTACATTATTCACATGAGATTCGGTGGTCATAAGCTTTTTTCTTTCACTAATCAGCACATTTTGCAATGTCAACGCGTCCTATGCAACAACAAAGTCGAATTGAGAAACAAAAATCACTGGTTTTTACTCGATAGATAATCGAACCAGGTTCGTTATACAAACATGCATTATCGAACATTAATTGCAAATCATTGGATAGATCATTGAGAGATGAATATTGTCGGGATTCGATTGATTTGAGATCGATTGGTCGTTGAATAATTTCATAATAATCGGGATAGTCGACTTTCGATGGTAGAGCTAAAAATGGATTTGATAAAATTCGTCCCTGAGAATCACTAAAATGTTTGATTGTTTGAATTAAATGAGTGAATTTGTCATTGGAAGATTTCGATGATGCAGATTGAAGCGATCTAATGACACAATTCGTTTTTTGTTGTTTGTTTTTAAATCTCTTTTACTTTTTTAGATAATAATTCGAATTGATCGGTCGATTGGCAAGAAAATTTTGAATTAATTTATCTTTTTCAATCATTAAAATTCGATATTTTTCAAATAAAACACGTTCGAGACAAGTTGCTTGTTTATATATCAAAGAATCATCAGGATTATATGTTTTCGCATTTTGAAACATTCGATTAAGATCAGTAACAAGTTCCTGTTCTCGTTTATACTAAAAAATAGAAGCTCATCAATCAATTCCAAGGCCAATCTGTCAATCTCTACCAATCCTTTGTCGATTTTATCTTTGATCGTATTCATTTGAATTGGCTGTTCGTCCGTTGATGGCAAGTCAAGAAATGGTTCGATCAGATTAACGTTATCTTCCTGAATGAAATCAATTTGTGAATCGATTTGAACAACAAAAAAACGACGAACTTGATAGTTTTGAATGTAGTTGTACAGTGTTTGAATATTCTGTTCGGTGTATTGAAGGATTTTTTTCGGTGGACGACCACGTGGCGACTAAAAAATGAATTTGAGAAGAGAAAAAATGGACGTTTTTGTTTGATAAATTTACAATCGGTGAATGAACAGTCGATGGTTCGAGATATTCGTCTTTGAGTACGAGCTAAAACGAAGAATTAAATTCAATCTTACAATCGAATCGATTTACCAGGGGTAAACTGATACGAGCTTCTTTTAACTGCGGTTGATTTTCATCGTAACCGAGCTCATGAGCTTGTTCCAAGGCAATGTCCATCAGTTTCTTCGCACTCTGAAAAAGAGATCGAGTCATTTTGTTTGAATATTTTCTTCGAATTTCGGTGGATTTACATTGTAGATCAATGAACCTTCTTGATTATATTTCATCGCATTATTAAACATGAGTTTAAGATCATCGACTAGTTCGCCTAGTTGAATATATTTTCCTTTCTGAAAAAAACCGAAGAATTTGATTTTTGTTTGTTTTCGAATTTTACTTTAATCGAATTTTTAATCGATGACATGGAAATCGGCTTTTTAATTTCTTCGTAATAATCTTGATGAAATCTTTTCTTCGGCAATTTCATAAACGGATCGATTAAATTCTGAGCACCAAGTTTGTATCGTTTAACGGTATTGTACAACATTCGAAATGAATCTTCATCGTCGTCCAATGAACTCGTATCGGAATCGGCATCGTCATCATTTCGTTTCTTTTCGTTTTGTATTCGAATAACATCTTCATCGTCGGGCTCTTCGGGATATTCGGCATTGGCAACTTCAGCTGAAAGTGGAACTTCACGTTTATGCACGCGTAAACGATCGATTTTCGAGGATTTCGAAGCGGATTCGAGCTCACTACGAACAGTTGCGATCATTTTCTTCAATGCAGCGGCATCCTGAGAAATTCGAATGATGTTTTTTTTTTGGAAAATTTAATTTTTTTTTGTTGAGAAAAATACTTTGTAGATTTGCGATTTCGGATCGTTGTATCTTTTTGCATTAGCAATCATTAAAAACAGATCACTTTCCATGTCATCCAATGTTGAATATTCATGATTATGAATTCGAGTTGCAATTATTTTCAAGTCAATTGGATTGGTGACAATGAGATAATAATCCGGATACAACTGAAAGAAAGATTCGATTGAGGAAGAAAAACAGCGCTATTGAACGTACTTTTCGGGACGGTATGTATGAGAATATATCGGTTATAGGACGGTTATTGATATTAGCATTATAAATAGCAGTAAAAAACTCTTCGAAATAATAGGAATCAATGGAATGATTCGAACCATTGGTGAGATTTTCGTTGGTACGTCGTTTTTTCTCGGTGGACTCGTCGGTTGTCTGCGAAAAAACAAGCAAAATATACGAGAATGCGAGGAGTTTTTGTTACTTTTTTCGATGCACGTTTACGATTCGGATATTCATCGTTGATTTTCGAATGAAAATATTTCGATAGATCATTTGCATCACGCCATTCATTGGAATTTTTCTATATAAAAACAAAAAGTTCGAGATCAATTTCTGAAAAATTAAAACATTGAATTTACTTTATAAAATGTTTTTGCATTATTTAAAAGTAATTCAACATCATCAATGAACTGTTCGAGCGTTTGATAATCATCTGTACGAAGTTTTTGCTGAATTCGAATTAGATCTATCGGTTGTTGGATTGTTGTATAATAATCTGCATGTGCTCTTGAAAAATAAAAAAATATTCGATTTTATTTCTCGAATGATTTTCAAATGAATAGAAATACCTTTTACTCGGTAGACGTATGAAGTTTTCACAAACAATTCGACCATCTTCGGATTTATATGCACGTAATGCATCGTAAATATCTTGACACTGTTCATTCTAATTAAGAATATGTTAAAATCATGAAGTTTTCAATGAAAATTTCAATTACAATTTCTAAATCATCGTTTCCTTTTCGAGTTCGTTTAGGTGCACTTTGATTACTAATCGATTCAGTATCATCTTCTCGATCATTGCCATTAAAACTACGCTTCGGCATCTTAAATAAATGAAAAAATACGGTTATATAAACAACAAATTTTCATCGTAACATTAATTGAAATGTGTGAATAAATGAAAAGAAAATGGTCTAAGTAAACAAATCATTTTTGAGCTATCCAAGGTTCTTCTTCGTTCTCGTCAAATGATTGACCAATTATTAGTAAAATTTTAAAGAATAGAATGCAGTGACATCTGTCGGTTTTCTCTCTTTAGTTTATGTTAGATTTTTTATTTTTATGTTTAAATGAAGTTAGTTCATTTCGTTCTTGTCTGTATGATTGTAACTATCGTATTCATGTTTTCAATTGAAAATAAAAACAGAAAGTACGTACATATTTTTTGAGGACATTCTCTGTACTTTTTAGGATTATTTACTGTAATTTAAATCCCTTGATAAATATTAAAATTTCGTATTATCAATATCAACCCGATCAAAGTTTCGATATACGCCTGTCATACGTCATGTTAACTCTGAAATAAACTAATATCAAATTGCTCTTTATTCATGGATAAGTAGATACGACCCAGTACAACAAGAGCGATAACGATAAATAGTACATTCGTTTTGAGTTTCTTTACTAAAAGAATTGTTTTAAGAATTAGATTTCATTGTCAATATCAAAAAGGTGCATATATATAAAGAGAGAGAGAAACTAAGAATATTTTTAATAACTAATTATGCTCAAACTCACCTGTCTTGTTTTTGTATGTGCGATTGTTTTCGCACAATGCCAAGGTAACTTTTGCGAGATAGTTTTCAATTAAAGATAAAGTATTTTGTGTCTATGTGTAGCCGAAAAGCCACATGGAAAACCGTATGATGAAGAGGGAGAAAGTAGTCATGAGCAGGGCGAAGATTCTCATGAAGAACAAGGTGGATTTGGAAAACATCCACAGCCGCCAAAACATGGAAAAGGTGGAGATGTTGGATTCTTCTCAAAAGATAACAATAATAATAACGGTAAATATCCTTTTAGTTTTTCGATTTATAATCTTTGTAAAATAGACGTTGATGTTAATGTGAATGTGAATGTACGTGTTGGTGGCGGCGCACAACAACGTCCTCAATGGTTCGGTCATCGACCTAGTAAAGGACCACATCATGAACATGATGATGATGACGAAGAAGAAAGTCACGAACATGAAGGACCTCATGGTGGCCGACCTCGACCACCTCGTCCAGAAACTA
>Ga0209952_1000941_pt1 | contig 27999 bp, 24 predicted proteins | sample ThiBiot_750_biof_2_FD_183951 | JGI IMG/M metagenome (GOLD analysis project Ga0209952, IMG submission 183951) | Wastewater bioreactor microbial communities from Cape Town, South Africa - Thiocy_cont_750_biof (SPAdes) | ecosystem: Engineered > Bioreactor > Thiocyanate-remediating >...
CCTGCTTCGTCTGATCCGGCCGTGGTGCTGCGGGCGCCTTGTCCCGGAACACCGCGAAGTAGCGCGGGCGGCCCGGGTGGGTCCGTCCGATCGTCACCGACAACGCCATCGCGCCGCCGTCGGGTGCGCGGCCGAGGACGTCGCGGCCCTGTTCGAGCAGGCCGTGCATGGCGTCGGACTTGATGCCGTCGAGATAATCGAGCACCGCGCGCTGGCTTTCCGGCGCGAACAGTTCGGTCAGGTTGCGGCCTTCGAGGCCGTCACGGCCGAACAGTGCCTCGGCGCTGCGGTTGCAGGCGATGATGCGGCCGTCGCCGTCGAACATCACGACGCCTTCGGCGGTGGTTTCGAGAATGGTCGCGAGTTCATCGGCCTCGATGCGGTCTTCCGCAGGCGGCGATGGTTCGGCAACGACGCGCTCCATCGGCGGCGTTGCCACCGTCGGTGACAGCACCAGTGCGAGCGCGCTCTCGCCCTCCCAGTCGACCGTGTGCAGCTTTGCGTCGTACGCCTGATGCGCACCCATCGAGACGGTGGAGACCTTGATCGGCGTCCCTTCGCTGCTGCCATCCGCATCGGAGCGGCCGGACCCGACATAGAGCGCACCGAGACCGCCATCCCTGTTGAGCGCGGCGAGCGTCGTGTAGCCGGTGGCAGTGAGGAAGGCGGGGTTGGCGTAGAGCAGGCGATCGGCGCGATAGACCAGCACGCCCGAGGGAATCTGATCGTAGAGCGAGGTGTTCTGCGGCGCATGCGCGACAGCCTGAGGCTGTGCGGGCGGCACCTCGACCTCGTCCTCGTCGGATTCGAAAATCATGTCGTCGTGTGGCTGTTCGGCCAAGCTGTTGTTGGCTTCCTCGGCGTGCTGGGCGTCGAGCCGATGTTCGGCTTCGCTTTCCAGCCGCGCGGACAATTGCCGCGCCAGTTCCTGAAAGGCGTTGTTCTCGCCGGGCGTCAGCACGGGCGGCCGCGCATCGTCATTGGCGGGACGGAACGGCACCACGTTGGGCGGCGTCTCGCCGCTTTCGATGTGCTCCGGTTCGTCGGCCGATGCGACCAATTCGGGCGCGGCCTGCCCGGCAATGGAATCATGCTCGACAGTCGAAGCAGCATCCATCGGTGTCTGCGCCGGGGCAGGCGACGAGCCGAACAGCGTGTCGTGGCGGCGCTGTGCGGCGGCACGCGTGAGACCGTCGAGATCGCGGCAGATGCCGAAGCCGCGATAGCCTGTGAAAGTGCGGTCGCGGCCGTAGACCGGCAGCCCCGACATCTCCACCGGCAGCCTTCCGCTAAGGCCGTCCGCGGGCCATTGCAGCAGAATGTTGCTGAAGGTGTCACGGGTCGCGACGGCCTGCGCCACGCGGTTCTCCGGATCGAGCGTCAGCGCGTCGTTGACCTCGCTCCAGAGTTGGCCGAACGCGGCGGTGGTCTGTGCGCCGATCAGATGGGTGAATTCATCGGAGCCGAACGAGAAACGGCCCTCGGCGTCCATCGCCCATGTGAAGCGCAGCGGATGCCGCCGCTGATCGTCCGGCAACGGAATCAAATCCGGCGCCGCTGTGGGTGGCGTCTCGGAAGGATGGTCGGATTCCACGCGGTCGTCCATGAAGGGCTCGTTCGGCAAAGAGGGCGTGGGCGCGGCCGGTTCGGCCACGACCGGCTCAGGCATCGAGACAACGTCGCCCGCCGGGGCCGGTTCGGCAACAGGGGCAGGGGCTGCGTCAACGGGTTTGTCGGGGTGCGGACGTGCAATGAGCCCGTGCAGAAGCACGATCAGGACGGTTTCCGGGTCTATTCCCGCACGGTGGACCGTGGCGTGCCCGAGCGGCGTCTCGATTTCTGAGGCTTGCTCGGGAAAATGGGTCAGAAGCACCATCCCGGCGAGTTCATCGCGCACGTCGTCATGCGCGCGAGCGGCGGAGTTGGCGGCGGTGAGCCGTCCGTCCACGAAGGCCACGGCCGGCTGCTCGATGCCCTCGATCAGCGCCAGCACGCGATCCACGAGCGGCAGCGGCCGCCCGCCGGGGTACTCGGCGGCGATCAGAATGCCGTTCTCGCCGCCCAACGAAATTCGCGCGCAGCCGCAGGTCATCAGGCCGCCGAGCGGTGCACCGAATCCGCGCAGCCGCTCAAGCCGCATCGCGCCTGAGGGCGAAAGACGGGATGCAAGTTGCTTCACCAGACGGCGATAGGGATCGGCAGGGCCGAAGGTGCGTTCGCGCAGCGCATCGTCGTCCGATGCATGGAAGAAGGCGCGGCCCGCCGCATTGGCCCACAGCAAATGTTCGCCGCTTTCAGACCACACCCAAGCGGGCGCGGCGCTCAGACAATAGGTCGAGAGCCGGCTGTCGCGGATCGCCTGCAGGGAGAACTCGGCTCTGGGCAACGCTTGAAATCCCGCTCCGGAAAGAAATTCGGCTGCACGATGTGGGCCTTACAGGCTGATTATCAATGGGAAAGCGGATGAGTCCACCAACTGCAGCCTAAACTGACGATAAACCTTAACTAGGGTTGTTAAATCATCCGCGATGATGGCGCAGGCGATTGCAAAAAATGCTGCGTCAGTCACGATGAGCGTCGGACGGCTGTCACGCCGCGCTGTTATGATGCAGGAACCGCGCAGCCCTGCCGTCTGTTGGTTTTACGAGGCTGGCAAGCAGGCCGGAACGAACAGGAGCGACGCCATGGCTGACAACAATCGTTTCGAGATTCCCCAGGAAATGCGCTCGATGGCGGAAGCGAGCTTCGACCAGGCCCGCAAGGCGTTCGAGAGCTTTCTCGGACAGGCTCACCAGACCGCCAGCACGCTGACGGGGACAGGCGAGACGGCGCGCGCCAACGCAAAGGACATCACCGCCAAGGCGATCTCGTTCGCGGAAAAGAACGTCCAGTCCTCGCTCTCCTACGCCCAGCAGCTTGTGCACGCATCCGACCTGACCGAGATCATGCGGCTGCATTCCGAATACGTGCAGGCGCAGATGAAAGCGCTGGCCGAGCAGGCCTCGGAAATGGGGCAGGCCGTCACCAAGGCGGCGATGGATAACGTAAAGCCACGCTAGATCAGCTGCTTAGCGCAAAATTAACGCATTGCAATAAAAATATTGCAATGCACAATAAGGCGTCCTATATTGATCGGGTCAGAGGCTGGTGGCCGGTCATATGCCGGGCTGCGCGTGGCCTCATTTTTTCAAAGGCTGAGGACCCGCCAATATGAGCACCCAAGGATTTTTTACCGCTACCCCGTTCCAGATTCCCGAGCAGTTCCGCGCGTTCGCCGAGAACGGCGTCAACCAGGCCCGTGACGGCTATCAGAAGCTCAAGGCTGCCGCCGAGAGCAACAACGAGGCGCTGGAAGCGGTTTACGCTTCGGCTGCCAAGGGTGCGAGCGGCTTCACCGCCAAGCTCGTCGATATCGCGCAGGCCAACGTCACCTCGTCGTTCGATTTCGCCCAGTCGCTGGTCGGCGTCAGCTCGCTGTCGCAGGCGGCCGAATTGATGAGCGCCCATGCGCGCAAGCAGTTCGAAACCCTGACGGTCCAGTCGAAGGAGCTCGCCGAGCTCGGCCAGAAGGTCGCGACCGAGACCGTTGAGCCGTTCAAGGCCAGCGTCACCAAGGCGTTCCAGAGCGTCGCCTGAGCGATTTAGAAGATTGATCTGCGGACGGCCGGGCTTGCCCGGCCGTTTTCGCGTTCGGCATGCGGCTGTATCAGAATTTCTTCCGCCGCCCGGCCTGCAATTTGATAGAATCTCTTGTTACAGAATGGCTTGTCCGGTCTTGCCAAAGCCGGGCGGTGCCCCTAGTTTCCGCGCGTTCGCGCCCCTTGGGCGCAACGAAGGATGCAGTTGTAGCTCAGCTGGTTAGAGCGCCGGATTGTGGATCCGGAGGTCGGTGGTTCGATCCCACCCAACTGTACCATCGTCGGTTTTTACACCGTCTCTCATCCCCCATTCCCGTGTATGTCTCGCCGTCCGTTCGCGATGCCTTGAGCTGTCGGTGGGCGCGACGTCGACCCAAACAAAAAGCCCGGCGCAAGGCCAGGCTTTTTTACGAAATCAATATCTGGCGATAGCCGGGCCACCCCAGTTGAAGTGGTAGTTGATGCCAGCCTTCACGGTGTGAAGGTCGTCGCGATAGCGGAAGGCTGTCACACCGGGCGCCAGCTCCATAGTGGTGCGATCGAAGTTGTAGTACTGGTACTCGATCTTCGCCGACCAGGCGGGAGCGAACATGTATTCGACGCCACCGCCGATGGTGTAGCCGGTTTGGTTGCGTTTCGCCTCAAGGGGAAAGCCGCCGAAGCCCGTCAGGTCGCCGTTGTCGCGGAAAGCAACACCGCCCTTGGCGTAGATCAGGCCTGGTCCCCACGTGTAACCGAGGCGGCCGGTGACCGATGCCAGCCAGTTGGTGCGATCACGAACGCCGACGGCCGGGGGAAGAAGAAACGTGCGTTCGTTGTTCGTCAGGCCTCCGATATCGCCTTCAAGACCGGCCATCCAGTTCGGAGCGAACTGATAATTGTAACCGAGCTGACCGCCGCCGAAGAAGGAGCTGGCACGCGTGCCGGCGCTGAAAGGGACGAGGGCGTCACTGGTGTTGGTGGTGTCGCCGAACGCTCCGCCGACGAAACCGCCGATGTAGAAACCCGTCCAGTTGTAGACAGGGGCGGCATAGGCAGGTGCCTTGGTGTAGGTCCGTGCAGGCAGGTCTGCGGCGGTGGCGGCACCGGCGGTGAACAGAATGGCGACAGCGCTCAAAAAGATTTTTTTCATAGTCGATTTCCCCGATCGATCATTTTCAGAAACAGTCGATCGGTTTGTTGCACCGTGCCCTGTGCAGAGTCTGTAGCGTGGAAATCACAGCGTTAGGGGAGGCGGTGTGATGGTTAGCAAGTCCTCATCGCTGGCTTGTTTGAAGATGCCGCCGCCGGTTTTGTCGGTCGGCGCGATGCCGACCCAAACAGAAAGCCCGGCGTAAGGCCGGGCTTTGTCATTCGGAAATCATCCTTGGCGAGGGAAATCAGTACTTCGCCACAACCGGGCTGCCCCAGTTGAAGTGATAGTTGATGCCGGCCTTCACAGTATGAACGTCGTCGCGGTAGTTGAAGAGCGGAGTGCCGAAGATTTCCGCCGTGGTGCGATCGAAGTTGTAGTACTGGTACTCGATCTTCGCGGACCAGGCCGGAGCGAACATGTATTCGAGGCCACCGCCGATGGTGTAGCCGGTGTCGTGGCTGTTGCCCGAGACGGGAGGGAAAGGTCCAAAACTCGTTAGATGGTTGTTGTCGCGGAATGCAACACCGCCCTTGGCGTAAATCAGACCCTGACCCCAGGTGTAGCCGAGGCGGCCGGTGACCGATGCCAGCCAGTTGGTGCGATCATGAACGCCTGCTGTTGGATCAGCAAAGAACGTCCGTTCGTTCTTCGACAGACCCCCGATGTCACCTTCGAGACCGGCCACCCAGTTCGGAGCGAACTGGTAATTGTAACCGAGCTGACCGCCGCCGAAGAAGGAGCTGTCACGGCTGCCGGGGGTGAAAGGGATGAAGAAGGTGTTATCGATGCCGGTGCTGCCGCCGAATGCGCCGCCGACGAAACCGCCGATGTAGAAGCCGGTCCAGTTATAGACCGGAGCAACGTAAGCAGGAGCCTTGGTGTAGGGCCGGGCGGCGAGGTCAGCGGCACTGGCTGAACCAGCGGCGAACAGGACGGCAGCTGTGCTCAAAAGGAATTTTTTCATGGTCATACTCCCTGACCGATAATTCCGGAAAACAGAAATTTCAGGTCATTTTGTCGCACCAAGCCCGCGCGGAGTCTGTAGCGGAGAAACCACAGCTTCACACGAAGCGATGCGCGGCACGGGCGTCGGACGCTCTAGGGCTTGGAAAGGCTTTGGCATCACCCTGTTTTGAAGATGCCGACGTCAGGTCGGTCTCTTATCGCGGCCCGGCGATGATCACAGCGGCTCCCGCCAGACAGATCGCCGCGCCCGTCAGGTCCCATCTGTCTGGTCGCAGCCCTTCGGCGAGCCAAAGCCACAGGACCGACGACAGGATGTAAACGCCGCCATAGGCTGCGAAAGTGCGTCCCGCCGCCTCACTCTCCACGAGTGTCAGCAGGTAGGCGAACAGGATCAGCGCCGCGATTCCGGGGATGACCAGCAGGGCAGATTTGCCGAGACGCAGCCACGCCCAGAAGGCGAAGCATCCTGCGATCTCCATGAATGCAGCGCCGAGATAGGCAAGCGCGGTTTTCATCGCCTCTCCAGTGTAACTTCAAGGCGATCTACACCACGCGGCTTATGCCAGCTAGTTTTTGTGCAGACTAGATCGAACTCCAACCCATCCATCCGGTGTAGAAGCCTACCATCAGGATCAACGCGGCCGACGCATAGGGAGCGTTGTGCGCGAACCGGCTGAAGCCGGACCAGCGCTTTTCGATGTGCCGGATACTCAACGCTGCAACAACGCCTGCCGACACCATGGTCAAAGCGAGGCCAATGCCGAAACACAGCACGAGGACGAAGCCGAGACTCAGCTGCTTGAGCTGAATGCAAAGCAGCAGGACCGTGATGGCCGCCGGGCAGGGGATCAAGCCGCCTGTGAGGCCGAAGAGCACGATTTGCCATGTCGTAACGGTGCGCCCGGCAAATCGCTTCCGGATGTCGGCGGCATGAGCACGTGCATGTGCATCGTCTTCCTCCCCGAGGTCCATGTGTGAATGGTCGTGCTCTTCGAAAGCCAGTTCGAATGCGCCGGGATGCTCCGGAAGCGAGAGGCGCACTTGAAAAGCATGTGGCTCGGGAATCTCGTCAACGCTTTCGAGAACGTCACCGCTGTGTACGAAGTTGAACGACTGTCGGCTGCCATCCGGCCGCAGAGTCTCCAGTCGCACGCTTCCCGCATCGGGCAGAGTCCCGCGTTCAACTCCGATACGCCAGTGCGGCGGTACGCCGTCCTCGAATACTTCAAGGGTCAGGACAGACTGCCCCACCTCGATATATTGAGCTTCATCGTGATGGTGATGATGATCATCATCATGTTCTGAATGGGTGTCGCGCCATGTCCGCCAGGCCATCCAGATGGCGACACCGACGATGATGATTGCCGAGCCTAGCTGAAAATAGGCCTCGCTTTGTTCGCCACCCCATTCGCGTCCAAAGTACAGTCCGGCGGCGGCGACGATCCAGACGATTGCGGTGTGGGATAGCGCGGCCGAAAGTCCAAGCAGCGCTGCCTGAAACACCGTTCCCCTGATGGCAACGATGAAGGCGGCCATCATGGTCTTCGAGTGGCCAGGCTCGAGGCCATGAAGCGCGCCTAACAGGATCGCGCTCGGCACGAACAGCCAGGCGTGAGCCGTACCCTGCTGTAACAGCTGCGCGAAGTCGGTCATCGGGTCACTTCAGGTAGGTTCGAACAACATCGATAAGATCAGCCGCGCCTTTGGCCTTCTCCGGGTCCTTCTCGTGCGCAGGATCAACCACGTGATGGCGAATGTGGTCTTCGAGCAGCTCTGATGTGAGGCCCGTGACAGCGCCGCGGACCGAGGCCACCAGCATCAGGACGTCGGCGCAGCCAATTTCGGCCTCCAGCGCACGTTCCACAGCCTCAAGCTGGCCCTTGATGCGCTTCACGCGACCCAGAAGTTTGGGCTTGTTCTTGATCGTATGTGACATCAATATAATATAGGGGGGTACCCTATATTGGTCAATGCCAGCCCTGAGCACGCATCGGGCTGCTTGCTCATACAGCACGGCTTAAGCGGATCAGTTCAGGTTTGTGTATCGGCTGTGCTGGTGGGGCCCTGCCGCAGTCACTTGCGGAGCCGCTCCTGCATCAGCCTGCTTTCGCTGCCGGCATCGTGCTGCTGTCGATCTCGCGCGGGGCTGCGTTATGCGTGAACGCGCGGAAATCCTCGATGTCCGAGGGACGGCCGATCAGATAGCCCTGAATTTCGTCGCAGTTCTGGTCGCGCAGGAATTTCATCTCGCCGACGGTCTCAACGCCTTCGGCCAGCACCGGCAGACCGAGCCCGCGGCCGAGGCCGAGCACCGTGCGCACGATGGTCGCCGCCTGTTCGTTGTGGTCGACGGATTTAATGAAGGAGCCGTCGATCTTGATCTTGTCGAACGGGAAGGCGCGCAGGTTGGACAGCGACGAATAGCCGGTGCCGAAATCGTCCATCGCGATGTGGACGCCGAGCGCCTTGATCTGACGCAGCGTCAGCAGCGCGCGGTTGAGGTCGCGCACCAGCGCCGTCTCGGTGATCTCGAGCTCGAGCTGGCCCGGCGGAAGGCCGGTTTCCAGCAGGATGCTATGGACGAGCTGGGCAAAATGCGGGTCGTAGATTTGCAGCGTCGAGACGTTGACCGCGACGGTTAGCGGCTCCGGCCACGAGGCGGCTTCCCGGCAGGCCGTGCGCAACACCCATTCGCCGATGCCGAGAATGGCGCCGGCCTCTTCCGCGATCGGAATGAAGGTCGCGGGCGAGACATCGCCGCGCGTCGGGTGCTTCCAGCGCAGGAGCGCCTCGAAGCCGGTGACGGTGTTGGTCTTGATGTCGTGCTGGGGCTGATAGACGAGCCGCAGTTCGTGGCGGGCGACCGCATGGCGCAAATCGTGCTCGATCATCCGCCGCTCGCGGACTTCTTCGCCCATTCTGGCTTCGAAGAAGCGATAGGTGTTACGGCCTTCGGTCTTGGCGCGATACAGCGCGGTATCGGCATGGTTGAGCAGCATCTGGCGGTCGCTCGCATCGTCCGGATAAAGTGCAATGCCGACGCTGCTGGAAATGCTGTCGGTTTCCGGTGTGTCGCCCTTGACGCGCAGTGCGCCGAGCACGCTTTCGGCAAAGCGCCGCGCGGATTCCGCGTCGGCGACGTTCGGGAGCAGGATCGCGAATTCATCGCCGCCGAGGCGCGACATGACCTGTCCGTTGCCCAGCAGCGCGCCGATGCGGATGGCGACCGTCTGCAGGACCTTGTCCCCTGCAGCATGGCCGAACAGATCGTTGACCTCCTTGAAGCGGTCGAGATCGAGGCACAGGACTGCGAGTTTCTGGTTCTTCGGAAGAATCTCCAGCGCCTGATCGATTGCCGTATTGAAGGATGTGCGATTGGGCAGCGAGGTCAGCGCATCGTGATGGGCAAGATAGCGGATGTGCTGTTCGTTTTTCTTGCGCGCGCGCAGATCGCGAACGGCAATGACGTGATGAGGACGACCGGCATAGTCGATCGGCCGGAGAATGACTTCGGCAGGAATTCCCGCTCCGCTCTGATCGAGCAGAGTGACTTCCATCGGCTGGTTCGGCGTGGCGAACAGGTTGCTGCGCACCGCGTCGTCGGGAAGGCAGCGGTCGAGCTTGCTGCCGACCAGCGCCGCTGACGACGAGCCTGTCAATTGCGCGAAGCTGTCGTTGACGGTGACGATGGTATCGCCGTCGCACACCAGAAGACCTTCGACGGCGGCGTTGGCGAGGCCACGCATCCGGTCCGTTTCAAGTTCGGCGCGACGTCTGTCGCGCACGTCGAGCGCAACTGCGCCGAGCGCGAGCAGAATGATCGTCAGGCTTGCCGCGCAGACGAGGATGGCGAGCAAAGCCGGAGGCAGGGCACTGTCCGGCACGCTCATTGCCGGATCTGGAAGAATCGTGACCGCGGCCATGGCGGTGAAGTGATGGCTGCAGATCGCGAGCGTCAGCAACACCGCGCCAGCCGCTTTCCACTTTTCGGAGGAATCGTGAAGTCCGACCGGGAGTGCGATCGCGCCGAGTACGGCACCGAGCACGATGGACCATGCGACCATCGCAAAATCCCAGACGATGATGCCGGCGATCTCGAATGCGGCCATGCCGGTGTAATGCATCGCCGCGATGCCGCCGGCGACGATGGCGCCGCCTAAAGCGGGGGCGGCGCTCCGGCCGGGAATCATTGCCACGGCAAGGCCGCCGCCGGTCAGCAGGATGGCAGCCGCCAGCGACAGGGCGGTGAGGGCGATGTTGTAGCCGCTTTGAATGCCGGGAGAGAAAGCGAGCATCGCGATGAAATGCGTCGCCCAGATGCCGAAGCCGATGGATACCGCAGACACCGCGAGCCAGATGTAACGCATCTGGCCATGCACCGTGCGCGCATGATGTAGCAGGCGGAAGGCGGCGAAGGACGACAGCGCGCAGACAATGGCCGCGAGCATGACCAGCCGCAGATCATGGGCGGTCGCGATACAATTATAAATTTTGAGCATGGAAACCGGCTGCGGCTGCGGGAATACGCAATTGCATGCAACCTAGGTAGAGTTACGTAACAAGTTGTAAACTCGGCATTCGTGATGCCGCCCGCTCTTCGTTAAGTTTACGAATCCGTTGCCGGGCTATTTCAAAAGCGAGCAATCGCGGCGGGGTAGCCGCTCACCGGTCAGCGCGGCTCACCACGTCCATCAGCTCGGCGATCTTCTGCCGCTGGTCGGCTTTGTCGCCGGAGCGGATCGCATGTTCCACACAGTGAGCCACATGGTCGCGTAGGATTTCTTCCTCGACGCGGCGAAGCGCCGCCCGCGCCGCCGCGATCTGGGTCACGACGTCGATGCAGTAGCGGTCGGCCTCGATCATGTCGCTGAGTCCGCGGACCTGGCCTTCGATGCGTTTCAGCCGTTTTCGGCAGGATGACTTGATCTCGTCTCTCATATCGTCCATATACCCCATAGGGGTATCGAGATCAAGGTGAATGTGATGGCTCATGACGCGGACGGAAAATCAGGCTGCTGCGGCTCTCATGACAAGGCAAAGACGGCACATGCTGCGCCCGCGCAGGACAAGGGCGGAACCTGTTGTCACGGTGAGAGCGGCAGTCACGAGCACGCACACAATCACGATCACAAGCAGGCCGAGTCCTGCTGCCACGCGGGGCATGACGGTGCTGCCGGAGCGGCAACCGCGAACGCCGATGTTGCTATCGATCCGGTCTGCGGCATGAAGGTCGATCCGCGCGCGCCGAAGGGTGGGCGCTTCGTTTACAAGGGCACGGACTACGTCTTCTGCAGTTCGCGCTGCCACGATCGCTTCAAGGCGGACCCCGAGAAATTCCTCGCGCCGAAAACCGAGCCCGAAGAAGTCATCCCCGGCGCCGTCTACACCTGTCCGATGCATCCCGAGGTGCAGCAGATCGGTCCCGGCACCTGCCCGAAATGCGGCATGGCGCTGGAGCCGGAAACCATCTCGCTCGACGACAAGCCCGATCCCGAACTGATCGACATGCGCCGCCGCTTCTGGATCGCGCTGGTGCTCACGATCCCGGTGTTCGTGATCGAGATGGGCGGACACATGTTCGGCCAGCATCTGGTTTCGCCGACGGTATCGAACTGGCTGTCGCTCGCGCTCGCGACGGTGGTGGTGCTGTGGGCGGGCGCGCCGTTCTTTGTGCGCGGCTGGCAATCGGTCGTGACGTGGAATCTCAACATGTTCACGCTGATCGCGATGGGCACCGGCATCGCCTATCTCTACAGCGTCGCCGCGGTGCTCGCGCCGCAGGCTTTCCCGGACGCGTTCCGCGACATGCACGGCGCGGTCGCGGTGTATTTCGAATCCGCGATGGTGATCGTGACGCTAGTGCTGCTCGGGCAGGTTCTGGAGTTGCGCGCGCGCGAGAAGACGTCGGGCGCGATCCGCGCGCTGCTGTCGCTCGCGCCGAAAACCGCGCGCCGCGTCAAGGATGGCGTTGAGGAAGATATCGCGCTCGATGATGTCGCGGTCGGCGATCTGTTGCGTGTGCGGCCCGGCGAAACCGTGCCGGTCGACGGCACGGTGAAAGAGGGACGTTCCTCCGTCGATGAATCGATGGTGACCGGCGAATCGATGCCCGTCACCAAGAGCGCGGGCGCGCAGGTGATCGGCGGCACGCTCAATCAGAGCGGCGGGCTTGTTATGGTCGCCGACAAGGTCGGCCGCGACACCGTGCTGTCGCGGATCGTCGATCTCGTCGCCAAGGCGCAGCGCTCGCGCGCGCCGGTGCAGCGACTGGCGGATTATGTCGCGGGCTGGTTCGTGCCGACCGTGGTGACGGCGGCAATCCTTGCCTTTGCCGCGTGGGCGATGTTCGGCCCCGAGCCGCGCTATTCCTATGCGCTGGTCGCCGCCGTGACGGTGCTCATCATCGCCTGTCCGTGCGCGCTCGGTCTTGCCACGCCGATGTCGATCATGGTCGGCATCGGGCGCGGTGCGCGTTCCGGCATTCTGGTGCGCGACGCCGATGCGCTGGAGCGGATGGAGAAGATCGACACCTTCGTGATCGACAAGACCGGCACGCTGACGCAAGGCAAGCCCGATGTCGTCGGCATCGCCGCGTCGGACAAATTCAGCGAGAATGACTTGTTACGTCTTGCCGCCAGCGTGGAGCGCGCGAGCGAGCATCCGTTGGCCGCGGCCATCGTGAAGGCGGCGCAGGAGCGCAACCTGCAACTCGCGGACGTGAGCGGTTTCGATTCGCCGGCGGGCAAGGGTGCGATCGGGCGGGTGGACGGCAAGATCGTCGCGCTCGGCAACGCCACATTAATGGCGGAGCTCAAGATCGATATTGCTGCGTGGGAGGCAATTGCCAAGGCGCGGCAAAGTGAGGGCGCGACCGCGATCTACATCGTGGTCGACGGCGTCGCGCAGGGCGTCATCGCCATCGCCGATCCGGTGAAGCCGAGTGCGCAGGCGGCGCTCGACAAACTGCGCGCTGCGGGGCTGAAGATCGTCATGCTTACCGGCGACAATGCCGCGACAGCGCGTGCGGTGGCAGCGCGACTCGGCATCACGGACGTCGAGGCCGATGTATTGCCCGAGCACAAGAGCGAGGCTGTGCAGCGTCTGCAGAAGCAGGGCCGTCGCGTCGCGATGGTGGGTGATGGCGTCAACGACGCACCAGCGCTCGCGGCCGCCGATGTCGGCGTTGCCATGGGAGGTGGAACCGATGCGGCCATTGAGAGCGCGGGCATCACGTTGTTGCGCGGCGATCTGATGGGCCTCGTGCAGGCGAGGGAATTGTCGGTCGCGACGATGCGCAACATCCGCCAAAATCTGGCTTTCGCATTCCTCTACAACGCGGGCGGCGTGCCGATCGCGGCGGGCGTGCTGTATCCGGCATTCGGATTGTTGCTGTCGCCGGCCGTTGGCGCCGCAGCGATGGCGCTGTCGTCGGTCAGCGTGATCGGTAACGCTCTGCGGCTCGCGCGGCTGCGGTTGTCGTCATGATGATTTCACAATGTGAACATTTGAAATCGAGATACGAAAAAAGCCGGGCGTGAGCCCGGCTTATTAGTCGACAGCCTTGAGAGGCCGATACGATCATCTCTCCAGTCACCTGAATGGCTTTCCGGAGAGATTCCGATGCAGAGGTCCGCAGGAGGAGGGGACAGGATGCGAACCGATGCATCGGATAAAAAGAGTATCGTATCGAGCGGCGATGTATCGCAACAGCAGGTTTGGAATGTCAGTCATGCGCAAGATGCGTGCGACATCCTGTCAGGAGATTTTGCGTGCAACTTACGACGGCCAGCGTTGTGCTTTGCTGACAATGAAGTCGCGGAACACCTGGACGCGCGCCACGGACTTCAATTCTTCGGGATAGACAAAATAAGCATCGAGTTGAATCGAATCGTCCTCGCCGAACAATTGCAGCAGGCGATTGGTTTCATCGATCAGGTAATCAGGCAACGCGGCGATGCCGATGCCCTGCTGGCAGGCACGGACGAGGCCCAGCACGTTGTTGACCTTGAAAAACGGTTCGCGTGGCCCCGCGCCGTTGCGCCCGGCCTCGATCAGCCAGTTCCTGTTCTGCAGGTGCGGCGGCACATTCTGCGCGTTGAGGACGATCAGCCGGTGATTATCGAGATCCTCCAGCGTACGCGGGGTGCCGAATTTCTTGGCGTAATCCGGCGAGCAATAGGCGTGGAAGCCGATTGAAAAAAGTTTCCGCTGAATCAGATCCGGCTGGGTCGGCTTGCGAGTGCGCAACGCGACGTCGGCCTCGCGCATCGAGAGGTCGAGTTCCTCGTCCGTCAGCGTCAGCGCCAGCCGGATTTCCGGGTAGAGCGAGGTGAATTCGGTCAGCCGCGGAATCAGCCAGTTGATGCCGAGACCCGGCGAGGTCGTGACCTTGAGTTCCCCGCTTGGCCGTTCGCGGCTGTCGGTCAGCTTGGCGCGCGCCGCCTGAAGCTGCATGAAGACATCATGCGCGGTGCGGAACAGCAGGTCGCCCTGTTCGGTGAGGATCAGGCCGCGGGCGTGGCGGTGAAACAGTGACACCGAGAGTTCCTGCTCCAGCGCGGAAACCTGGCGCGACACCGCCGACTGCGACAGCCCAAGCTGTTCGCCCGCATGCGTGAAGCTGCCAGCCTCGGCGGCAGCGTGAAACACCTTCAGCTTGTCCCAGTCCATATCGGTCAGTCCGTCGTGAGATCGGGCCATGATTACTCCGCAGCGGCGCGTTCGCTCGCACGGGCGGCAAGGAAGCGCTCGGTTTCGAGCGCGGCCATGCAGCCCATGCCGGCAGCCGTCACGGCCTGCCGGTAATGTTCATCGGCGACGTCTCCGGCGGCGAACACGCCGGGCACGGAGGTCGCGGTGGAATGCGGGGCGATCTCGATATAGCCCGAGGACTTCAGCTTGAGCTGGCCCTGCACTAGTTCGGTCGCGGGCGCGTGGCCGATGGCGATGAAGACGCCGTCGGCGGCCTGTTCGGTGAGTGCGCCGGTCTTGAGATTGCGCAGGCGCACACGGGTGACCTTGGATGGATTCTGTTCGCCCGTGATCTCCGCGATCTCGCTATCCCATACCACCTTGATCTTGGGATGTTTGAACAGGCGATCCTGCAGGATGCGCTCGGCGCGCAGGCTGTCGCGGCGGTGCACGAGCGTCACCGAGGAGGCGAAGTTCGTCAGGAACAGCGCTTCCTCGACCGCGGTGTTGCCGCCGCCGACCACGATGACTTCCTTATTGCGATAGAAGAAGCCGTCGCAGGTCGCACACGCCGAGACGCCGAAGCCCTTGAAGGCTTCTTCGGAAGGAATGCCGAGCCAGCGCGCCTGCGCGCCGGTCGCAAGAATCACGGCTTCCGCGAGATAGACGTCGCCCGAATCGCAGGTGATGCGGAACGGCGATTGCCCGAGTTCGAGCTTGTTGACGTGATCGGTCACGATCTTGGCGCCGACATGGGCCGCCTGCTTTTCCATCTCGGTCATCAGCCAGGGACCCTGGATCGCCTCGGCGAAGCCCGGATAGTTCTCGACGTCGGTGGTGATGGTGAGCTGGCCGCCCGGCTGGATGCCCTGGATCAGCACCGGCTCGAGCATCGCACGCGCAGCATAAATTGCTGCGGTGTAACCGGCCGGGCCGGACCCGATGATGACGACTTTGGCGTGGATAGGACCGGCCATGGGATGACCCTTCGATTTGACCTTTAAGGACGACGCGCCTTTCAGCGAACCGGTGGCAAATCGGTGAAAATCAGAGAGAAATTGCCACCACCGCGGCGCTAGCAGTCTGGTCGGGACAATGTAGGCTTTCCTGCGAGCTATGCAAGATTTGCAACCCCCGGTCTGCAATTTTCCCCAAGCCAACAGGGGTTAAGGGGCGCGCAATAAAATTGCGCAAAGGCGGGGACCCCGCTAAAAGCTGGAATAATTGCTGCGCCGCCAACAGAGCCCCGGGGAGCCCGTGACCAAACAACTCGATGCCATCGACCTCAAAATCCTGCACGAGCTTCAGGAGGATGGCCGCATTACCAATGTGGAACTGGCCAAACGTGTCGGCATCTCGCCGCCGCCCTGCCTGCGGCGGGTCCGGGCGCTGGAGGACGAAGGCTACATCAATGGCTATCGCGGGCTGCTCGATCCCAAGGCGCTGGGCTTCGATGTCACGGTGTTCGCCGCCGTGCATCTGTCGAGCCAGGCGGATGCCGATCTGCGCGCCTTCGAGGCGTTCGTGAATGCCCAGCCGATCGTGCGCGAATGCTGGATGCTATCAGGCGAGACCGACTTCATCTTGAAATGCGTCGCCTCCGATATGGCGAGCTTTCAGGAGTTCGTGACGCATCTCACTGCCGCGCCGCATGTGCAGAACGTGCGCACCTCGCTGGTGCTGCACAATTCGAAATACGCGCCTGCGGTACCGCTGGAATTGAAAGTCTGAACGCGCGCATGACCGCGTTGCGCGAATGCGGCTTCTGGTGGGGCGCCGTTTTGCGATAGAGACTGTGCATTGCTTCCTCAGAGTGCTGCGTCTTTCGATCGCGGCGCAGACGCCAATTCCGGCGCGGATCATCGGGGACCATCGTGACGTTTGTCGATTTTCTGCTGCTCGCGGCGGGAGGCTTCCTCGCGGGCGTCGTCAACTCTGTCGCCGGTGGCGGCACCTTCCTGTCTTTCGCGTCGATGGTCGCCTGCGGCCTGACCGCACTCGAAGCCAACGCCACCAGCGCGGTCGCGATCACGCCGTCCAATCTCGCGACCGTTGCGGCGTATCGCAACGAAGTGAAATCGCACTGGCGCGAATTCATTCCGTTCGCGGTGATCGGCATGATCGGCGGCGCGATCGGCGCATGGCTTTTGATCTGGCTCGGCAATGCCGGCTTCCGGCCGCTGGTGCCGTGGCTGCTTTTATTTGCGACGCTGCTGTTCGCCTTCAGCGGGCCGATCCGGGCGCTGGTCGAACCGTGGTCACAGCGCGCGGAGACCGGCGTGCGCCTTGCCGCCTACGGTTTGATGGTGGCGGTGTCGATCTATGGCGGCTTCTTCGGCGCGGGGATCGGCTTCGTCATCCTCGCGGCGCTGCTCATTCTCGAAGGCGGCGACTATCACAAGGCCAATGCGATCCGCATCACCATCGCCTTTCTGATTCAGGCGGTAGCGGCGGTGCTCCTGATCTTCGGCGGGCTGGTGTATTGGCCGCATGCGATCGTGACGATGCTCGCGGCGTCGGTCGGCGGTTATTACGGTGTCGGCTGGGCGAAAGCGCTGCCGGATAAGATTGTCCGCGCCGTGGTGGTGACCATCGGCGCGGCGCTGACGATTGTGTTCTTCGTGAGCCCGTAAGCCGGATTACTTCCTGCCGCGCATGGCATCGACGCTCCACGGGCCGGGACCGGCCGCGAAGATGTACAGGAACACGAAGCAATAGAGCACCGCGAGTTCGCCGCCGTTCAGGATCGGGAAGAAGCTTTTTGAGGCGTGGACCATGAAGTAGGCCACTGCCGTGAAGCCGCAGAGAATGAACGCGGTAGGCCGCGTGAACAGCCCGATCACCATCAGCGCGCCGCCGATCAGCTCGATCAGGCCGCCGATGCCCATCAGCGATCCGATCTGGACATTGGCCATTTGGGGCACGGGCGGAAAATGCAGGATCTTCGCCATTCCGTGCTGGAGAATTTCAAGTCCGGCCATGAAGCGCAACACGCTGAGAACTTGCGGCCGCCAGGGTGCGAGTGTGTTTTCGAGGCTCATGGAGGTATCCCTTTTGAAGAATCTGCAACTATCGGGCGGGACTATACGCCGCGTGTAAGTACACCTGATGTCGCGCACTGAGACAATGCGACCCTGAGGACATCAAGCGATTTTGCGTGAATGACGATCTGGAAGGACTTTAAGGCGGCGGCTTGTTGCCATCCTCTGAAGGCGCGGTTTGCATGCATTGTATCGGACCGGGTTGGCAGGCCGGGCCGATATTGGAGCAGGCCGGCTTGTCCTTGATGTCGGTGCGCGTGCAACTGACGCAATTGTCGCTCCACCGCAGGCATTGCGGCGGTCCGGTATGGACGGAGGTCTCTTTCGGCTCGGACGATTGCGGCTGCGCAGGCCGATCCGGCGGCAGCGGCAGGAGTTCATCCGCCTGCGCGTAACCTGCCGCAAGCACGGCGGCCAACACCAGCATCGCTACACGAAAACGCTGCATGTCGCCTCATCGGGGACCTGCGAAAATGGCCGGACAAGCATCCGGCCATTCGTCAGATCAATCTGCCGTCGCGCGAAACTACTTCCAGTCTACCTTGGTGACCTCGTAGGCCCTGGCGCCGCCGGGGGCGACGACCTCGACGGAGGTGCCCTTGGTCTTGCCGATCAGCGCGCGCGCGAGTGGCGAAGTGATCGAGATGCGGCCCTTCTTGGCGTCGGCCTCGGTCTCGCCGACGATCTGGTAGACGACCTTCTTCTCGGTGTCCTCGTCGATCAGCGTCACGGTCGCGCCGAACTTGATGGTGTCGCCCGACAGTTTCGAGACGTCGATGATGTCGGCGCGCGCGAGCTTGTCCTCGAGCTCGTGGATGCGGCCCTCGTTATGCGACTGCGCTTCCTTCGCCGCATGATACTCGGCGTTCTCGGACAGGTCGCCATGCGAGCGCGCTTCCGCAATCGCCTCGATGATACGAGGCCGCTCCACAGCCTGGCGCTGCTTCAATTCTTCTTCGAGAGCCACATGTCCGGCGGCGGTGATCGGAAGCTTCTCAACCATGTCGTCTATTCCTCGATTTCATGTCCGGCCGAAACCGGACCTGAAAAACTGTCTGTCAGGCCATTGGCGGCCAAACCGAAAAGAACATGCACGGGACGGGCTGGTTCCCGCACAGTTCTGGCAATCCGCCCCGGAGGCGGCGTCAGACCTCAAAGATCGGAAAAATAACCTTGCAAGGTGCGGACCTCGAAGTCTCCGCCCAGATAGGCGCGGATGCCCTGCGTGGCCGCCACGGCACCCGAAAGTGTGGTGTAGTAGGGCACTTTATGCAAGAGGGCAGCGCGACGCAGAGAGCGGCTGTCCGCCAGCGCTTGCGGGCCTTCCGTGGTGTTGAACACGAGTTGCACCTCGCCATTGGTAATGGCGTCCACGATGTGGGGACGGCCTTCCAGCACCTTGTTGATCTTGTCGGCGGGGACGCCGTGATCGGCAAGATAGCGCTGGGTGCCGGAGGTTGCGATCACCTTGAAACCGAGCTCGGCCAGGATGCGCGCGGGCTCCAGGATGCGTTCCTTGTCGCTTTCTCGCACCGAGATGAACACGGTGCCGGTGCGAGGCACGCGGGTGCCGCCACCGAGCTGGCTCTTCGCAAACGCGATCGGGAATGAGCGGTCGATGCCCATCACCTCGCCGGTCGATTTCATCTCCGGACCGAGCACGGTGTCGACGCCGGGGAAGCGCGCGAACGGGAAGACTGATTCCTTGACGCCAACATGGCCGAGCTTGCGCGGCTTCAGCTTGAAGCTGGCGAGCTTCTCGCCCGCCATCACGCGCGCGGCAATTTTTGCGACCGGCAGGCCGACCACCTTGGCGACGAACGGCACCGTGCGCGAGGCGCGCGGATTGACTTCGAGCACGTAGATCTCGCCGTCCTTGATGGCGTATTGCACGTTCATCAGGCCAACGACGTCGAGACCGAGCGCGAGTTCGCGCGTCTGGCGTTCAAGCTCGGCAATGGTCGCGGCATCGAGAGAATGCGGCGGCAGCGAGCAGGCCGAGTCGCCCGAGTGGATGCCCGCTTCCTCGATGTGCTCCATGATGCCGACGACGAAGGTGTCGGTACCGTCGCAGAGGCAGTCGACGTCGACTTCCGTGGCGTCCGACAGATAGCGGTCGAACAGCAGGGGGTTCTTGCCGAGCACGGTGTTGATCTGGCCGGTCTTGTCGTTCGGATAGCGCGCCTTGACGTCGGCGGGCACAAGCTCCGGCAATGTGTCGAGCAGGTAGTCGCCGAGTTGGCTTTCCTCGCGAATGATCTGCATCGCGCGGCCGCCGAGTACGTAGGACGGGCGCACCACAAGGGGCAGGCCGAGTTCGGCCGCGACGAGTCGCGCCTGCTCGACTGAATAGGCGATACCGTTCTTCGGCTGCTTCAGCCGCAGCTTGTCGAGTACGCGCTTGAAGCGGTCGCGGTCTTCGGCAAGGTCGATCGCATCTGGCGAGGTGCCGAGGATCGGCACGTCGGCGCCCTCGAGGGCTTGCGCGAGCTTCAGCGGGGTCTGGCCGCCGAACTGTACGATGACGCCGTGCAGCTTGCCGTTGGAACGTTCGGTGTCGATGATTTCGAGTACGTCTTCCGCGGTCAGCGGTTCGAAATAGAGGCGGTCCGCGGTGTCGTAGTCGGTCGAGACCGTTTCCGGGTTGCAGTTGACCATGATGGTCTCATAGCCCGCGTCATGCAGCGCGAAGCAGGCGTGACAGCAGCAATAGTCAAACTCGATGCCCTGACCAATTCTGTTTGGTCCGCCGCCGAGGATAACGACCTTGGTCTTGTCAGACGGCGCGCTTTCGTCCGCGACCTTGCCCGCGAACGGCGCTTCGTAGGTCGAGTACATGTAGGCGGTGGGCGAAGCGAACTCGGCCGCACAGGTATCGATGCGCTTGAACGCCGGGCGCACGTCGAGCGCGCGCCGCGCCGCTTTCACTTCGGCTTCGGTGGTGTTGGCGAGCACCGCGAGACGGGCGTCGGAGAAGCCCATCGCCTTGAGCGAACGCATCGCGAAGGCGTTGCCCGGCAGGCCGTGCTCGCGCACCTTCTGCTCGGTCTCGACGATGCCGCGCATCTGCGCGAGGAACCACGGATCGATCTTGCAGGAGTTGAAGATCTCCTCGTCCGACCAGCCGAGGCGCATCGCCTGCGCGACCTGCAGGATGCGGTTCGGCGTCGGCGTGCCGAGCGCTGCACGGATCGCATTCTTGTCGTCGCTCTGGCCGAGGCCTTCGATCTCGATCTCGTCGAGGCCGGTGAGGCCGGTTTCCAGACCGCGCAGTGCCTTCTGCAGGGATTCCTGGAAGGTGCGGCCGATCGCCATGACTTCGCCGACCGACTTCATCGAAGTGGTCAGCGTAGTCGACGCGCCGGGGAATTTCTCGAACGCGAAGCGCGGAATCTTAGTGATGACGTAGTCGATGGTCGGCTCGAACGACGCCGGCGTCGCGCCGCCGGTGATGTCGTTGGCGATTTCATCGAGCGTGTAGCCGACCGCGAGCTTTGCAGCGACCTTCGCGATCGGGAAGCCGGTGGCCTTCGAGGCCAGCGCGGACGAGCGCGACACGCGCGGATTCATTTCGATCACGACCATGCGGCCGTCGGCGGGGTTGACGCCGAACTGCACGTTGGAGCCACCGGTCTCGACGCCGATCTCGCGCAGCACCGCCAGCGAGGCGTCGCGCATGATCTGGTATTCCTTGTCGGTCAGCGTCAGCGCCGGTGCGACGGTGATCGAGTCGCCGGTGTGCACGCCCATCGGATCGAGGTTCTCGATCGAGCAGACGATGATGCAGTTGTCCTTCTTATCGCGGACAACCTCCATCTCGTATTCTTTCCAGCCGAGCACCGACTCTTCGATCAGCACTTCGTTGGTCGGCGAGGCATCCAGGCCACGCTCGATGATGTCGAGGAATTCTTCACGCGTGTAAGCGATGCCGCCGCCGGTGCCGCCCATCGTGAAGGACGGGCGGATGATCGCGGGCAGGCCGATTTCGGACAGCGCCATCAGCGCTTCCGCCATCGCCTGCTGCTGGTAGCGCTTGCGGCGGTCGTTTTCGCCGAGCGACCACTGCCGCTCGTAATCCGCGAGCGCGGTGCCTGCGAGCTTGGCGCGTTCGGCGAGATAGGCGTCGCGGTCAGCCTTCTTCATCGCGGAGGCGTTGGCGAGCCGCGACTTCGGCGTCTCGAGCCCGATCTTGGTCATTGCCTCGCGGAAAAGCTGGCGGTCTTCCGCCTTGTCGATGGCGTCGGCGGTCGCGCCGATCATCTCGACGTCGAATTTCTCCAGCGTGCCCTGCTTGCGCAGGCTGAGCGCGCAGTTCAGCGCGGTCTGGCCGCCCATGGTCGGCAGCAGCGCGAAGCCGCCGGGCTTCACGTTGCGTTCCTTCTCGATGATCTTGGCGACGATTTCGGGCGTGATCGGCTCGATATAGGTCGCGTCGGCCAGATCCGGGTCCGTCATGATGGTCGCCGGATTGGAGTTCACCAGCACCACCCGGTAACCTTCCTCCTTCAACGCCTTCACGGCCTGGGTGCCGGAATAGTCGAATTCGCAGGCCTGACCGATCATGATGGGGCCGGCGCCGATGATGAGGATCGTCGAGATATCTGTACGTTTGGGCATTAAGTCTCGCAGGCAGGAAGGCCAGCCGGAATTTCGGCATAAAAAAAGGGCGCGCAGCCGCGCGTCCCTTGAGCCAAGAGCGCGATTTTCGCGCGCGGGGTGTCTTTAGACCAGAATCCGGTGTGGTGGAAGGGTTTAAACGCGGCCATCAACCGGCAAATTCCGGTCCAGAGGGCCGAAAAAGTCCTTTTGCCGCCGCCTGTTATCCTTCGCCCCGGCAAACCGGGGAGGGCGGGAAACAAATAGGCCCCGGAAACGTAGAATGCGGCGTTAGGATTTCCACATTTCGGTCCCGGAGACCTTGCCAATGGCTGGCCTGACACAAGCGGTGCGCGATCTGGTGACGGAGCAAAGCCCGCACACCTTCGAGGTTACCCTGGACCGTCTGGAAGCCGCGGTGAAAGACAGCGGCCTGAAGGTATTTACCCGCATCGACCATGCGGCTGCCGCGGCGACGGTTAGCCTCAAGATGCGGCCGGCGACGGTTCTGGTGGTCGGTAGCCCACAAGGCGGAACGCCGCTGTTTCTGCAGCACCCCACGCTCGCGATCGATCTGCCGTTGAAAATGCTGGTCTGGCAGGACGAAGCCGGTCAGGTCCATGTCGGCTATAACGATGCAGCCTATCTGTCGGCGGTTTTCGCGCGCCACGGCTTCGACGCACAGGGCGAAAAGCTTCAGGCTGCCGCGAAGGGACTCGCCAGCAAGCTCGCCACGGCAACGGCTGCGGCGATCAAATAATTCCGAAGATCGCGGAGAGGGAAGCTGGAGGCCCGGCCTGGATTTGAACCAGGATAAAAAGCTTTGCACAGCTTTCGCGTAAGACGTTTCCGCCACCGGGCCGTACGTAGTCTAATCGCGACACAATGACCCTGTCATAGCCAGATGTGCGTCAGGGTTAATCCCGGGGTCTGATTAACTCGTGAGGCGACAGATTTCCTGACCCGGTTTAGCGGGGCCGGGCCACGAAGGTCTTGCGGGCGGGATTGGTGCCGACATTGCGCGGCGCCAGCGTCGCGGCAAAGCCTGCATCTGCGAGTTTGCGGAGCATGTCGTCCGTGCGGTAGCTGTACAGGCCGATCTGGTGCCGGAGCGAGCGGTAATTTGATAGCGCCATGCGGGTGATGCCGGTGACGGCGTCGATCAAAAACCCGTTTTTGGCCGCGAATTTCAGCAGGGCCGCGGCATCGGTGACAGCGCCGACGTCCGGATCGAGAATATCGCCAAGCACGAAGCGGCCGTCCGGTTTCAGAAGGCGGCGAAACTGCACGAAAGCGGCATCGAGATCTTCCGGCGTCATGTACTGGGCGACCGAAATCATCACGATGAGATCGAGCGAGGCATCAGGCAGGGCTGTCAGGTCGTCGGGCGATAGTGCCTCGATATTGGGCACGGCAGCAAACCGGTCTGCCAGGCGCGCCCGCACACTCGGCGCGGGTTCGGCAAGGATGAGACGACTGCATTTCGCTGCGACACGATTGGCGGACATGGCCTCGCCGCAGGAATAGTCGAGCACCGTGGCCTCGGGCGAGGCGATGTAGCCGATGATGTCATCGGCGATGAGATTGAAATGAGCCTGCCGGTGGGCGTCGCTCACATAAATCGAAGGTGCGGAATCATAGAAATCGATCCAGGCCATGAACTTCCGGTGATGGTTTCGGACAGGGGTTCCGGCGCCGGAACAGGCACCTATGTCGTGAGTTGGTGGTCGTCGAGCCGGATTTCCCCGGCGGCGCAACTCACTCCTATTAGCAGGAAGGTCCGTCGTGAGCAAAAACAAGAACTCCGTAGCGTCCGAACTGGATACGCCAACCGATCTGCCACAGGCGGCAGTCGACAAGATTTCAGCGGCGGTGAATACGCTGCTGGCCGATGCTTTCGCGCTCTATCTGAAGACGAAGAACTTCCATTGGCACATCAGTGGGCGGCATTTCCGCGATTATCATCTCCTGCTCGACGAGCAATCCGATCAGATTTTCGCGACCACCGACCAGTTGGCTGAACGCGTTCGCAAGCTTGGCGGCACCACGCTGCGCTCGATCGGGCAGATCGCCAAGCTGCAGACGATCAAGGACAACAACGAAGCTTATGTGCCGCCGCGCGAGATGCTGCGCGAACTCATGAACGACAACAAGCATATGGCGAAGGCGATGCGCGATGCGCACGAGGTTGCTGACAAGGGCGGCGACGTCGCGACCGCGAGCATCCTCGAGAACTTCATCGACGAAACCGAGCGGCGAACCTGGTTCCTTTTCGAGGCGACCCGTCAGGAAGGCGGCAACGAGTCGTGAGCGGCTTCACTTGTGCGCCGGGGAAAAAATGTTGGTTGTGAGACGAGGTCGCCTCACAACACGGTGATGTGTTTGACGATGCGCTTTCCATCCGCCGAAAGCTGAATTCGGCGCGGCCATGTCCAGTGTGACGGGAGACGGCAAACCGCCTTTGCCTTGGACGCAGCCTTCCGCTAAGGCATGGCCCGATAGGATCAGCCTGCGGGTTCTCGCATGAGTTCGACGGTGTCACGCGCCGATGTTGTTCGCCCGATCGCCGTTCTGGTTGATCGTGAAGGCCTCGGCGATACGCTTCTGAAATTGCCTTTCCTGCGCGCGATCTCGCGCGCCTATCCGGACCGTCCGGTCTGGTGGATCGCGACCCATACCACCTCGATGGCGCGGGAGATGAAGCCGTTTGTCGGCGACATGATCGCGCATGTCGTCGAGAACGCCAACATCACGACCCCGATGGGGACGGTGATCCGGCAATTGCGGACGTTCCCGCCGTTCGATCTCGTATTCGACATGCGCACGCGGCTCATCACGGTGGCGCTCGCGCGCACGGTGCTGAACCATCGCGGCTTCTATTGCTGCCTGCCGGGCTATGCATTGTCCGACAAGCGTCCGCCCGGCCGCTGGTCGCGACCGGAAGGCATCGCCGCGCGGGCGCTGTCGATGGCGGAGGCCGCCTTGCAGCGCGAACCGGAATGGCAGGGTCGTTTTCAACTCAGCGAACGCATTCGTACACGCGCCGCGCAGACGCTGCCGGACGGCCCGAAATATATCGGCATCGCCATCGGTAGCCGCGAGGTGCGCAAGAACTGGCCGCTGGCGAATTACGTCGCGCTGGCGGAACGGCTTGCCGCGCAAGGCCTGACGCCGGTATTTTTCACCGGCCCGCAGGAGCGCGCCATTGCGGATGAGTTGCGGACTGCGATTCCGTCGGCGCTGTTTCCGCAAGCCGATGCGGACGATGCCGACGCGGCTTCGCTGGAATATGCCATTGCGCTCGGCGAACGCGTGAATGTCGCGGTGGCCAATGACAGCGGCATGGGACATCTGCTCGGCGCGCTTGGCGCACCGCTCGTCAGCCTGTTCGGGCCGACGAACCCTGCGCGCTGGGCACCGCTGACAAAGCGCGGCGTCGTGATTCGCGCGCAGGACCACGGCGGTGAGACGATGGAAGCGATTCCCGTCGACGCGGTGGTCGCTGCCGTCGAACGTTTATTGCGGGATGCCTGAAGGCGGCGGCAGCGCGAGCACGGAGCGATAGATCGGCTCGATGTCGGCGAGCAGCACGTGCGTGAGGCGCACGCTCTCCAGACGGCCCGCATGCTCCGACCAGTCGATGCCCTGCTGATAACGCAACGCCGCTTCATGCTGGCTGCGCCAGAGTGCGTCGTCGGTCAGAAGCCGCACGGCGTCGGCGCCGAATTTGGCGTCGTCGTCGTGGACGAAGCCCGTCAACCCGTCGATCACGCGCTCGGGCATCACCGTGATGTTGGAGACGATGGCGGGCAGGCCGAGCGCCTGCGCCTCGGCGACGGCGAGACAGAACGCTTCCGCCTTGTGGCCGGGGTAGAGCATCACGCGTGCGCTGCGCATCGCGGCAATCAGCGTCTCGCGGCTCTGCGGTGTGTGCACGCGCACCGAGGCTTTCACCTCCGCCGGCATTCCAGGCGGCAACGTCGTGCCTTCCCAGAGTTTCCATGCATCGTCGCCGTCCTTGAGCGCGTTGATGCCGTAGACGTCGAGCACAGCGTTCGGCACGCGCGGCAGAATGTACTTCGCCCAGATCTCGACGACACGCCGCAGATTGCGGGTCGGATGCGAGGCGAAAATCGCGCGCGGCGGGGGCGGGGCCGCAAGCGGGGCGTGGCCGCGAATGTCCTCGGGCAGGCCGTGCGGCAGCACGAACATCGGATTGTGTTGCGGCAGCACCGGCGAATACTTCTTCGCCTGATGCAGGCTGATGAGGATCGGCACCGGGCGGTGCAGCCACAGACGCCAGAACTTCTTGTAGTGCTTGAGCTGGTTCACCGGCCACAGCACCCAGAGCGCGTTGCGGCGCGGCTTGCGCACGAAGCCCAGCAATTCCGGCTGATGGCAGGCGATATAGAGGTCGCAGGTGTCAGGCCGCTCGCCGTCGAGCGGCCGCCACATCACGCCGCGATCCATCACCGGCGTGTCGCAGTTCGAATACACCGTGACCTGATGGCCGCGCTTGGCGAGTTGGCGCGCGCACTGGATGACGCTGGACTCGGTGCCGCCAAGCGGACGGCTTTCGAGATCGCGGCCGTCATAGCGCAGTGTCTTGTCGGCGAAGACGATGGTGGCCATCGGCTCCGCTCAGGCCCGCTTTTTGGCGCGCATCAGATCGGCGAAGCGCGTGAAGAGGTAATGCGAGTCGCGCGGGCCGGGCGAGGCTTCCGGATGGTACTGCACCGAGAACACCGGCTTGTCGTTCAGCGCGATACCGCAATTGGAATCGTCGAACAGCGAGAAATGGGTCTGCTCGACGTTCTTCGGGAGCGTGGTCTTGTCCACCGCGAAGCCGTGATTCATCGAAGTGATCTCGACCTTGCCGGTAGTGACGTCCTTCACCGGATGGTTCGCGCCGTGATGGCCCTGATGCATCTTCACGGTCTTGCCGCCGAGCGCGAGGCCGAGCATCTGGTGACCCAGACAGATGCCGAAGGTCGGCACGCCCGAGTCGACGATCTTCTTGATGACCGGCACGGCATATTCGCCGGTCGCCGCCGGATCGCCGGGGCCGTTCGACAGGAACACGCCGTCCGGCTTCATTGCCAGAATGTCTTCGGCCGGCGTCTTCGCGGTAACGACGGTAACCTTGCAGCCTTCGCCCGCGAGCAGGCGCAGGATGTTGCGCTTGATGCCGTAGTCGATCGCGACGACGTGGAATTCCGGCTTCTCCAGGCGGCCGAAGCCTTCGCCCCAGTGCCAGTCGGTCTCGTCCCAATCGAAGCGCTGCGCGCTCGTCACCATCGGCACGAGGTCCATGCCCTCGAGCCCCGGCCATGCCGCAGCTTCCTTCTTCAGCGCGGCGAGATCGAAAGTGCCGTTCTTGCTGTGGGCGATCACAGCGTTCGGCATGCCCTTCTCGCGGATCAATGCGGTGAGCGCGCGGGTGTCGATGCCCGCGAGACCGATGATGCCGCGTGCGGAGAGCCAGTTGTCGAGATGGCGGGTCGAGCGGTAGTTCGACGGATCGGTGATCGAGGCGCGCAGGATCGCGCCGCGCGCACCCGGGGTTGCCGCCATGTTCACCGTCTCGATGTCCTCGTCATTGGCGCCGACATTGCCGATGTGCGGGAAGGTGAAGGTGATGAGCTGCCCGGCATAGGAGGGATCGGTGAGGATTTCCTCGTAGCCGGTCATCGCCGTGTTGAAGCAGACCTCGCCGACAGCGGAGCCTTCAGCGCCGAGGCCGAAGCCCTCCAGCACGGTCCCATCGGCGAGCACGAGCAGCGCGGTCGGTTTCTTGTCCGGCCAGGCGGGGGAATTGTCATTTGTTGTCATAAGCCCATGACATAGCCCGCACGTTGCGGCGCGTCAAAGGCCAAACGTCGGCTGTCCATGCGCTTTCCTCATGTTTGCCGCCCGCGCTCCGCGCCCAAAG
>Ga0209952_1000947_pt1 | contig 27804 bp, 25 predicted proteins | sample ThiBiot_750_biof_2_FD_183951 | JGI IMG/M metagenome (GOLD analysis project Ga0209952, IMG submission 183951) | Wastewater bioreactor microbial communities from Cape Town, South Africa - Thiocy_cont_750_biof (SPAdes) | ecosystem: Engineered > Bioreactor > Thiocyanate-remediating >...
ACGGCAACGAATCCGGCAGCCGCACCGCTTCCGGCCAGCGTTTCAACCAGAACGCCATGACCGCCGCCCACCGCACCCTGCCCTTCGGCACGCGCCTCAAGGTCACCCATGGCGGCCGCAGCGTCGTCGTCACCGTCAACGATCGCGGCCCGTTCATCCGCGGCCGCGTGCTCGATCTCTCCAAGGGTGCCGCGCATGCCATCGGCCTGACCGGCCGCGGCGTCGGCCGAGTGGTCGCAGAAGTTCAGTAAGCGTTGCGTCTGCGTAAAGTGAGTTGAGTATGAGTGATGAGAGCCGGCGCGAATGCCGGCTCTTTCATTTTGAGCTTACAAAAAGCTCTGCGGATCGACATCGACTTCCAGGGTGAGACTGCCCTTGGTCTTCGGCGCTTCTGCAAGCCACGCGCGCAGATATCCCGACAGATCGAAGCCGCGCGACGATTTGACCAGAAGACGAAAGCGGTAACGCCCCTTGATGACGGCGAGCGGCGCCTCCGCAGGTCCCAGCACCATGACATGCTCGTCGCGCGGCGCGAGGCCCGCGAGCTTGCGCGCAAAGCCTTCGGCATCCGGCCGGTTCGCCGCCGAGACGATCAGCGCGGCGAGCCGTCCGAACGGCGGATAGGCGGCGCGTTCGCGTGCTTCGATCTCACTGTCGTAGAACGCCTCGCGATTCGAGGCGATCAGCGCCTTCATCACCGGATGTTCGGGCTGATGCGTCTGCAGATAACCAACACCGCGTCCCTGCTCGCGTCCGGCACGCCCGATCACCTGATTGAGCAACTGGAACGTGCGCTCTGCGGCGCGCGGATCGCCGTTGCCGAGGCCGAGATCGGCATCGATCACGCCGACGAGATTCAGGCGCGGGAAATTATGTCCCTTCGCCACGAGTTGCGTGCCGATGATGATGTCGACGCGGCCTTCCGCAATCTCGTTGAGTTCCGCGCGCATCGTCTCGATCGAGGTGATGAGATCGCTCGACAGGATCATGGTGCGCGCGTCGGGAAAAAGATTCGCGGCTTCTTCCTGCAACCGTTCCACCCCGGGACCGATCGCGGCGAGCGATTCCTCGGCACCGCATTGCGGGCACAGATGCGGACGCGGCATCGAGAAGCCGCAGTGATGGCAGACGAGGCGCTGGCGGAAGCGATGATCGACCAGCCACGCGTCGCAGATGTTGCATGAGAAGCGATGGCCGCAGGCGCGGCACAGCGTCAGCGGCGCGTAGCCGCGGCGGTTGAGGAACAGCAGCGCCTGTTCCTTGCGCTCCACCGCGAATTTCACCGCCTCCGCCAGTGGCGGCGAGATGAAGCGGCCGCGCGAAGGCCCTTCGCGCCGCAGGTCGATCGCTTCGATATGCGGCATATGCTGACCGCCGAAACGCGATGGCAGCGCGATGCGCCGATAGCGCCCGGTGCGCGCATTCACCTCTGTCTCGACCGACGGCGTCGCTGACGCCAGCACCACCGGGATCTTCGCAATGTGTCCGCGCACCACCGCCATGTCGCGGGCGTGATAATGCGCACCGTCGCTCTGCTTGTAGGCCTGGTCGTGTTCCTCATCGACCACGATCAGGCCGAGATCAGCATAAGGCAGGAACAGCGCCGACCGTGCGCCGACCACGATCTGCGCTTCGCCGTTCGCGACCGCGAGCCAGTTGCGCGCGCGGGTGCGCGGCGTCAGTTCCGAATGCCATTCGACCGGTCGCACGCCGAAACGCTGCGAGAAGCGCTCGAGGAATTGCCCCGTCAGCGCGATTTCCGGCATCAGGATCAGCGCCTGCCGTCCCTTGCGGATGATCTCGGCGACCGCCTCGAAATACACTTCGGTCTTGCCGGAGCCGGTGACGCCGTCGATCAGCGCGACCGCGAATCCATCATGCGCGGCGAGTTCGCGCATCTGCTCCGCAGCCACCTTCTGCTCGGGTGAAAAATCCGGCTCGGCAAATGACGGGTCCGGCGGCTGCATCGGCTTTTCGCGCGGCATCGGCTCGACTTGAAGCGTCCCTTCATCGACGAGCCCGTCGATCACCGATGGGCTGACGCCGGCTTCCTGCGCGGCTTCGGATTTCGCGCGCAGCAATCCATCCGAGAGCAGATCGAGCGCGCGGCTACGTGCCGCCGTCATCCGCGCAGGCGGCGCGCCCACAAGCCGGACACCGAGGCGCACGCGCTCGGGGCCGAGATGCTCGCCCATGCGCAGCGTCATCCGCGCCACCATGCCGCGCGAGGCCAGCGTGTAATTCGAAACCCAATCGACGAAGCGGCGCAGCTCCTCGCGCAACGGCGGCACGTCGAGCTTGCCGCTCACGTCCTTCAGCCGGTTGTGCAGGCGGGGATCCGGGCTGGGATTGTCAGCCCAGACGACGGCCGTGACCTCGCGTGCAGCGAGAGGAACCGTCACGACATCGCCGACCGAAAGGTTGAGATCGTCCGGCACGGCGTAGGAATAGGTCTGGTTCAACGCCACTGGGACGAGGACGTCGACAACTCGTCTGGGCATGAGGGCATCCGGCGTGGCGATTTAACAAAGGATAAACGGCCCGGTGTGAGTATCGCAACCGCGCGGCGGCCGCCAATCCTTCGGGATCGAGGCATTGCCGTGATCCCGGCGAGCGATTCTCGCCTCTATTTATATGTCAGGCGGCATGCCCAAACCAAAACGCGCGACCGAGACGATCCTGCCCGCCGGTGCCGACATTCAGGCCGAGGCGGCGCGCTGGCTCGCGCATCTCAAGAGCGAACGGCGGCTGTCGCCGAAGACGCTGGAAGCCTATGAGCGCGATTTGCGTCAGTGCCTGACCTTCCTCGCGGAGCATTGGGGCAAACCTGTTTCGCTCAAGGCCTTCGCTGCCATCGAGGCGACCGATGTCCGCGCCTTCATGGCCTCGCGCCGCTCCGACGATATCGGCGGCCGCTCGCTGATGCGGGCGCTCGCGGGTCTGCGCTCGTTCGGGCGGTTTCTCGAACGCGAAGGCAAGGGCAAGGTCGGTGCGCTGTCGGCGATCCGCGCGCCGAAGATTTCCAAGAGCCTGCCGAAACCGCTCGCCGTCTCCGCCGCGCGCAATCTGACGGAGGCCGACATCCGCGCGGGTGAAGACCGCCCGCCGTGGATCTGGGCGCGCGACGCCGCGGTGATGGCGTTGCTGTACGGCTCGGGCCTGCGCATTTCCGAAGCGCTCGGGCTCAATCGGCGCGACATTCCCGAACCGGGGCGCGGCGATGTCATTACTGTGGTGGGTAAAGGCAATAAGACGCGGATGGTGCCGGTGCTGCAAGGCGTGCTGGAAGCCGTGCAGGATTATATCGCCCAGTGCCCCTATCCGCTCGCGCCCGAAAAGCCCGTCTTCGTCGGCGCCCGCGGCGGGCCGCTGTCACCCCGCATTATTCAATTGACGATGGAGCGGCTGCGCGGCGCGCTCGGCCTGCCCGATAGCGCCACCCCGCACGCGCTACGCCATTCCTTCGCGACTCATCTTTTGTCACGCGGCGGCGATTTGCGCGCCATTCAGGAACTGCTCGGCCACGCTTCACTCTCGACCACCCAGATCTATACCGGCATCGACGCCGAGCGGCTGATGGACGTCTATCAAAGCGCCCACCCCCGCGCGTAGCGCCTCCTTGTCATCGAACGATGATAAAAACGATCCCGATCGCAACCATGCCGAAGGAAACAGCCGCCAACGGCAGCAGCATATCGACCATGGCTTCCGATGTTCTGATATGACTGCCCCAGACAGGAAATTCGCCGGACAACCACTCGCGGAACGGCACAATTTTCCGGTCCGCCGCCGACAAGTCCGCCTTTCGCCGCCACACGTGCGCTATGATCGCAGGTATCGAGATCGCGATCAGAAAGAACAACGTAATCATTGAAAGCGGCAGCCCTGTCTCCGGCTTGCGATCAAACACAAGCCAGGCCGAAACAGTAAATAAGGCAATCAATCCGATAGCGATGTCGTAGACCACCGGATGAAGTCGGCGTCGCAGCGGCCGGCCGCGCGGAATGATGTTGTTGGCCATCGCACCGTCCTTTCCCTTGTATTTTCCGCCCTCCTTCAATGATTTAAGCGTCAGAACGCACGTCAGGTTTCATGGAATCGGACGCGCGCGCATTATCTTTTGTTCAGAAAGCCGGTCGGGCGCCGCAGCCTTGACGACCCAAAATCGGCTGATCCGATACAATCAAAAATTTGCCGTGACGGCTCTGCGCGGCCCTTGCGCGGCGACAGGCGTTCAGCCAATCGTGGCGCATCGATAGCGGGAGAATCACCGATGAGCGCCCACGAGAGCATGGAACACGCCGAGCATGCCGAACACGCATCCGGCTCCAACAAGAAGATCGCCCTCCTGATCGCCATCATCGCCTTGTGCCTCGCGTTGTCGGAGACGCTCGGCAAGAGCGCGCAGACCGAGGCGATTAGCAAGAACGTCGAGGCCGCTAACCTCTGGGCCTTCTTCCAGGCCAAGAGCATTCGCCGCACCCAGGTGCAGACCGCGATCGAACAGATGAAGGTTGCGAGCGATACATCATCGGATGAAGCGCTCAGGACCGCCGCCGCCAAGCAGATCGAAATCTGGCAGAAGACCGCGGCGCGCTACCGCTCCGAACCCGAGACCGGCGAAGGCTCGGAACAACTCGCCGCCCGCGCCAAGCATGCCGAGCATGACCGCGACCTCGCGTCGGCCCGCTACCATCATTTCGAATTGGCTTCAGCCGCATTCCAGATCGGCATCGTGCTGGCCTCGGCCACCATCATCACCGGCATGATGGCGCTGGCCTGGGGATCGGGCCTGCTCGCGGTGATCGGTATCGTCTTCACCGCGATCGGCGTATTCGCGCCGCACGCCGTGCATCTGATGTAGCGTGAAAGAAAAGCCCCGCCCTTCGCGTGAAGGACGGGGCAAAGCATTACGTTCGATGCTGCCTGACGGCAGCGTTCCTCACATATGAATCGCGCGCTTGGCGACCGCCATCGCCGCTTCCTTCACGGCTTCCGAGCGGGTCGGGTGCGCGTGGCAGGTGCGTGCGAGATCTTCCGCCGCGCCGCCGAACTCCATCAGCACCGCGCATTCGTGGATCATCTCGCCCGCTTCCGCGCCGATAATGTGCGCGCCAAGCACACGGTCCGTTTTCGCGTCGGCGATAATCTTCACAAAGCCGTCGGTGGTCTGGTTGACCTTGGTGCGGCCGTTGGCGGTGAAGGGAAACTTGCCGACGTTGTAGGCAACGCCAGCCTGCTTGACCTCTTCCTCGGTCTTGCCGACCGACGCCACTTCCGGGAAGGTGTAGATCACGCTCGGGATCACGTCGTAATTGGTGTGGCCCGCCTGACCCGCGAGCGTCTCCGCCACCGCGACGCCTTCATCTTCCGCCTTGTGCGCGAGCATCGGCCCGGCGATCACGTCGCCGATCGCGTAGATACCCTTCACGTTGGTCGCAAGGTGCGCGTCGGTCTTGATGCGGCCGCGCTGATCCAGCTCGACGCCTGCTTCCTTCAGGCCGAGACCATCCGTGTACGGCACGCGGCCGATCGCGACCAGCACCACGTCGGCGTCCAGCGTCTCGCTCTTGCCGCCTGCGGCCGGCTCGATGTTCACCTTCAGCGTCTTGCCGGAGGAATCAACACCGGTAACCTTGGAGCCGAGCTTGAACTCGAAACCCTGCTTCTCGAGGATACGCTGGAAGGATTTGGCGATCTCGCCATCCATGCCCGGAATGATGCGGTCGAGGAATTCGACCACCGTCACCTTGGCGCCGAGACGCCGCCATACCGAGCCGAGTTCGAGTCCGATCACGCCGGCGCCGATCACCAGCATCTTTTCCGGCACTGTCTCGAGCTTCAGCGCGCCGGTGGACGACACGATGCGCTTCTCGTCGATCTCGACGCCCTTCAGCTTCGCGACGTCCGACCCCGTGGCGATGACGATGTTCTTCGTCTCCAGCGTCTGGGTCTTGCCGTCCACGCCCTTGACCTCGACCTTGCCCGGCGCTGCGATCCGGCCGGTGCCGACAAAGGTCTCGATCTTGTTCTTCTTGAACAGGAAGCCGACGCCCTTGACGTTGCCGTCGACGCCATCGTCCTTGAACTTCATCAGCGCGGGAAGATCGAGCTTCGGCGCGCCGACATTCACACCCATCTTCGGCAGCATGTGCGCCGCTTCCTCGAACCGCTCGGAGGCATGCAGCAATGCCTTGGACGGAATGCAGCCGATGTTGAGGCAGGTGCCGCCGAAGGTCGGGTTCTTCTCAACCACCGCGACCTTCATGCCGAGCTGCGCCGCGCGAATCGCGCACACATAGCCGCCGGGGCCGGTACCGATGACAACCAAATCGAAAGACATAAGAGACAACTCCGAACGAACTTTTCATCGTCGGGGCCGGTTCGCCCCAACCATCCGCATCGAGACGTGAACGCCCGGCGCGAGGCCGGACGTGATGGAAAAACGTAATTACAGATCGAGCACGAGCCGCGCCGGGTCCTCGAGGTTTTCCTTGACCCGCACGAGGAAGGTCACCGCTTCCTTGCCGTCGATGACGCGGTGATCGTAGGACAGCGCCAGATACATCATCGGACGTATCTCGATCTTGCCGCCGACCACGACGGGCCGCTCCTGAATCTTGTGCATGCCGAGAATACCGGCCTGCGGCGCATTGAGGATCGGCGTCGACATCAGCGAGCCGTAGATGCCGCCATTGGTGATGGTGAAGGTGCCGCCCTGCATCTCGTCGATCTTAAGCTGACCGTCGCGCGCACGCTTGCCGAAATCGGCGATGTTCTTCTCGATCTCGGCGATCGACTTGTGGTCGCACTCGCGCACCACCGGCACCACGAGGCCCTTGTCGGTGCCGACCGCGACGCCGACATGATAATAATTCTTGTAAACGAGGTCGGTGCCGTCGATCTCCGCGTTGACGGCGGGGACTTCCTTCAGCGCCTGCACGCAGGCCTTCACGAAGAAGCCCATGAAGCCAAGCTTGGAATGATGCTTCTTCTCGAACAGATCCTTGTACTGCGCGCGCAGTGCCATGACGTTGGTCATGTCGACCTCGTTGAAGGTCGTCAGCATCGCAGCGGTGTTCTGCACGTCCTTGAGGCGGCGCGCGATGGTCTGGCGCAACCGGGTCATCTTCACCCGCTCCTCGCGTGCGGCGTCGTCGGCCGGCGACGGCGCGCGAACCTGCAGCGACGCCGCAGGCTGATTGATCGGGGTCGGCGTTGAGGCCGCCTTCTCGATCGCGGCCATCATATCGCCCTTGGTGACGCGGCCATCCTTGCCGGAGCCCGGAACGGTGCCCGCATCAATGCCGCTCTCGGCAGAAAGCTTACGGACCGACGGCGCCTGCGGCGCATCGGCGGGTGCGGACTTCTGCACCGGGGCGGGTGCGGCAGCCGCCGGAGCAACGGCCTTCGCCGGCGCGGCTTCGGCGGGTTTCGCGGCAGCGGGCTTGCCCGCGCCTTCGGTGATCTGGCCGAGCAGCGCGCCGACCGCGACCGTCTCGCCATCCTTGGCAACGATCTCGCCGAGCGTGCCGGCGGACGGCGCAGGCACCTCGATGGTCACCTTGTCCGTTTCCAGTTCAACGAGCGGTTCGTCGACACTGACGGCATCGCCGGTCTTCTTGAACCAGCGGCCAATGGTGGCCTCGGTGACGGATTCGCCGAGTGTCGGAACGCGGATTTCAGCCATGTCTTGCCCTTTTTGCGTTTTCGGCGGCGGGAGCCGCCAACGCGATCAAAAAAAATCCAGGAGGCGGCGCGTTGCGCGCCGCCTGCAAATTGTCTCAGCCGAGCGCCTCGTCGAGCAGCGCCTTCAACTGGGCCAGATGCTTCGACATCAGGCCCGTCGCGGTCGCGGCGGCAGGAGCGCGGCCCGCATAGCGCGGACGCTTGTTGGTTGCGCCGATCTGATTGAGCACCCACTCCAGATACGGCTCGATGAAGTGCCATGCACCCATGTTGCGCGGCTCTTCCTGACACCAGACGAACTCGGCGCCCTTGAAGCGCTCCAGCACCTGCACCAGCGTCTTCAGCGGCACCGGATAGAGCTGCTCGATGCGCAGCAGGTAGATGTCGTCAATGCCGCGCTTCTCGCGCTCCTCCAGCAGGTCGTAATAGACCTTGCCCGAACACAGGATGACGCGGCGGATCTTGGCATCCTCGACCAGCTTGATCTCGCCGCCGGTCTCCGCGTCGTCGCGCAGGATGCGATGGAACGAGGTATCCGGCCCGAATTCAGCCAGGCTGGAGACGGCGCGCTTGTGTCGCAGCAGCGACTTCGGCGTCATCAGGATCAGCGGCTTGCGGAATTCGCGCTTGAGCTGACGCCGCAGCACGTGGAAGTAGTTCGCAGGCGTCGTCAGGTTGGCGACCTGGATGTTGTCTTCCGCGCACATCTGCAGGAAGCGCTCCAGACGCGCTGACGAATGCTCCGGTCCCTGACCTTCATAGCCGTGCGGAAGCAGGCAGACGAGGCCGGACATGCGCAGCCATTTGCGCTCGGACGAGGAGATGAACTGGTCGAACACCACCTGCGCGCCGTTGGCGAAATCGCCGAACTGCGCTTCCCACGCCGTCAGCGTGTTCGGCTCGGCCAGCGAGTAGCCGTATTCGAACGCGAGCACCGCCTCCTCGGACAGCGCCGAGTTGATGACCTCGTACTGGCCGACCTTGCCGCCGAGATGGTTGAGCGGCGTGTAGCGGCTCTCATCTTCCTGATCGAACAGCACCGAGTGACGCTGCGAGAACGTGCCGCGCTCCGAATCCTGTCCCGACAGGCGGACATTGTGTCCTTCGCGCATGAGGGAGGAGAACGCCAGCGCCTCGCCGGTCGCCCAGTCGATGCCTTCGCCGTTATCGATCGCCTTGGCGCGGTTTTCGAGGAAACGCTGCACCGTACGATGCAGGTGGAAGCCCTCGGGCGCCACAGTGATCTTCCTGCCGATGTCCTTGAGCTCTTCGATCGGCACGCCGGTGATCACGCGGCCAGCTTCGACGCCAGTTTCCGATGACTTGAAACCGGTCCACTTGCCGTCGAGCCAGTCGGCCTTGTTCGGCTTGTAGCCTCCGCCCGCCTCGAGCTCGGCGTCGAGCCGCGCGCGCCAGTCGGCCTTCGCCTTGTCGACTTCGCCTTCGGTCATCACGCCATCGGCGATCAGCCGCCTGGAATAGATATCCAGCGTCGAAGGATGCGTCGCGATCTTCTTGTACATCACCGGCTGGGTGAACGCGGGCTCGTCGCCCTCGTTGTGGCCGTGCCGGCGGTAGCAGAACATGTCGATGACGACCGGCTTATGGAATTTCTGCCGGAATTCGACCGCGACCTTGGCGGCGAACACCACCGCTTCCGGATCGTCGCCGTTCACATGGAAGATCGGCGCGTCGATCATCTTCGCCACATCCGACGGATACGGCGAGGAGCGCGAGTAACGCGGATAGGTCGTGAAGCCGATCTGGTTGTTGACGATGAAGTGCAGCGAGCCGCCGGTGCGGTAGCCCTTCAGGTCCGACAGCGCGAAGCATTCCGCCACCACGCCCTGGCCCGCGAACGCCGCGTCGCCATGCATCAGCAGCGGCAACACCGAGAGGCGCTCCGGATCGTCGTTCTGGTCCTGCTTGGCGCGGGTCTTGCCCAGCACCACCGGATCGACGATTTCGAGATGCGAGGGGTTCGCCGTCAGCGACAGGTGAACCTTGTTGTTGTCGAACTCGCGGTCGCTGGAAGCGCCGAGATGATACTTGACGTCGCCCGAACCCTCGACCTCGTCGGGGTTGGCGGAGCCGCCCTTGAATTCATGGAACAGCGCGCGGTGCGGCTTGCCCATCACCTGCGTGAGAATGTTGAGGCGTCCGCGATGCGGCATGCCGAGCACGATGTCGCGCACGCCGAGATTGCCGCCGCGCTTGATGATCTGTTCGAGCGCGGGGATCAGCGCCTCGCCACCATCGAGGCCGAAACGCTTGGTGCCTGTGAATTTGAGATCGCAGAACTTCTCGAAGCCTTCAGCCTCGACAAGCTTCATCAGGATGGCGCGGCGGCCTTCGCGGGTGAAGCTGATTTCCTTATCCGGACCCTCGATGCGCTCCTGAATCCATGCCTTCTGCTCCGGATTGGAGATGTGCATGAATTCGACGCCGAGCGTCTGGCAATAGGTGCGTTCGCAGATCGTCACGATCTCGCGCAGCGTGCCGTATTCGAGACCGAGCACGTGATCGAGGAAGATCTTGCGGTCGTAATCGGCGTCGGTGAAGCCGTAGGAGCGCGGATCAAGCTCCTCGTGGCCGATCTGCTCCTGGATGCCGAGCGGATCGAGATTGGCGTGGAAGTGACCGCGCATGCGGTAGGCGCGGATCAGCATCAGGGCGCGGACCGAATCGCGGGTCGCCTGCAGGATGTCCTGGTTGCTGGCGGCCGGCGCGCTGGCGGCGCGCTTGGCGATCTTGTCGCCCATCACCTTTTCGACCTGCGCCCAGTTGCCGTCGAGCGCGGAGGTCAGATCGTCGCTGGGGGTCAGCGGCCAGTTCGGCTTTTCCCAAGACGGACCGCGCGCGTTCTTTTCGACATCAGCGGGAGCGTCATTGAGGCTTTTGAAGAACGACTGCCATTCGGGATCGACCGAGGAGGGGTCCGCATCGTAGCGGGAGTACATCTCGTCGATATAGGTGGCGTTGGCGCCGTCGAGAAAGGAAGTAAGGGCGAAGTTGGCGTTCGCGTCCTGGCGGGACATATCGCGTCCTGATGGGCTGGGATGCGTCAGGAAAACTGAACCTTGCGTTCAATTCTGCTGCATCGATGTGATGTGGCACTCTGTACCCTATTTGGGGCGAAAGTTCGCGGAGAAAAGACACAAGATATGAATTTGAAATTCGCACTATCGTCGCAGGTGTTCTGGTGTTTGAAATACCAGAAGTGAATTTTCATAAGAAAACGGCCGGGGGATGCCCGGCCGTTCGACATTCTGAAAATACGAAGAAAATGCGCGGCAGGACGCCGCACATCTCAAACTGCGACTTATTTTCCGAGCAGATCAGGTGCGATCTTTTTGCAAGCGTCGGTGAGGGTCTGCACCGCCTCGACCGACTTGTCGAAGGCCTCGCGGTCCTTGCCCGACAGTTCGATCTCGACGACCCGCTCGACACCCTTGGAGCCGATTACCACCGGCACGCCGACGTAAGTGTCCTTCACGCCGTATTCGCCGTTGAGATAGGCGGCGCAAGGCAGCACGCGCTTCTTGTCGCGCAGATAGCTCTCAGCCATCGCGATCGCCGATGCCGCCGGCGCATAGAAGGCCGAACCGGTCTTGAGCAGGTTGACGATCTCGGCGCCGCCGTTGCGGGTGCGGGTCACGATCTCGTCGATGCGGGCCTGCGAGGTCCAGCCCATCTTCACGAGGTCTGGCAGCGGGATACCTGCAACGGTGGAATACTTCGTCAGCGGCACCATGGAATCGCCGTGGCCGCCAAGCACGAACGCGGTGACGTCCTCAACCGAGACGTTGAACTCATCGGCCAGGAAGTAACGGAAGCGCGCCGAATCCAGCACGCCGGCCATGCCCACCACCTTCTTCGCCGGCAGCTTGGAGGCCTTCTGCAGCGCCCAGACCATGGCGTCGAGCGGATTGGTGATGCAGATCACGAAAGCTTCGGGTGCGTACTTCGCGATGCCCGAACCGACCTGTTCCATCACCTTGAGGTTGATGCCGAGCAGATCGTCGCGGCTCATGCCCGGCTTGCGCGGCACGCCGGCGGTGACGATGCAGACATCCGCACCGGCCAGCGCCTCATACGAATTGGTGCCCTTCATTTCGGCATCGAACCCGCTGATCGGCGAGGACTGCGCGATGTCGAGCGATTTGCCCTGCGGAATGCCCTCGGCGATGTCGAACATCACAACGTCGCCGAGCTCTTTCAGACCGACGAGGTGGGCAAGGGTGCCGCCGATCTGGCCAGAACCGATCAACGCAATCTTGTTACGTGCCATGAGAATGTCCTTGTGAAGTAAGGTGACGGGAAAGTCGCAAACCCGTTAAACCTTTCGGCAGGGCCGTTCAAGTCAACCTTGGGGCCAAACGATGCCTCGGTTTTCCGGCTTTTGAGACAGGTCAGGTTTCGACCAGACCGGTAGACGCTCCGCTGGCCGCGGAATCGCTGCGACCGTGCGGCAGCGCGAGGTACGAATCCGATCCCATCTCGATGATGCGCGACACCGTGCGGGCGAATTCCCGTGCCTCGACGCCTTCTTCGGAACGGTAGATCGAGGACGGCTCGGCCGCCGCCGACGCCATCAGCTTCACCTTGTTGTCGTAGAGCGCATCGATCAGCGAAATGAAGCGTTTGGCCGGATTGCGCTCCTCGAACTCCATCACCGGAATGTGGTCGATGAGCACGGTGTGATAGTCGCGTGCGATGCGCAGATAATCCGGCGGACCAAGCGGACGCTCGCACAGACCCTCGAAGGTAAAGCGCGCGACGCCGCGAGCGGAATGATCGATGTGCAGCACGCGACCTTTCAGCGCGATGTCGCGCGACGGCGCATCGACGCTGCCGGTGAGCTTGAGCCAGGCCGCATCGAGCTTCGCGCCAGCCTCTGCATCGTCAGGCACCAGCCACATCTTGATGCCGGAAAGTTTTTCCATCCGGTAGTCGGTGCGCGCATCGAGCCGCAGCACCTCCATCCGCTCTTCGATATCCGCGATGAATGGCAGGAACAGCGCGCGGTTGAGACCGCCTTTGTAAAGGTCTTCCGGTGCCACGTTCGATGTCGCGACGATCACGGTGCCGAGTTCGAACAGCCGCGCGAACAGCCGCCCCAGAATCATCGCGTCGGCGATATCGGTGACATGGAATTCGTCGAAGCACAGCAGCCACGCTTCCTCGAAGATCGAGTTCGCGGTGAGGTGGATCGGATCGGCGTCGGCGATCTCGCGCTTGGCGATCTTCTGGCGGAAATTGAAAATGCGCTCATGGACGTCGGCCATGAATTCATGGAAATGCGAGCGGCGCTTGAACGCGACGGTGCTGTTCTGGAAGAACAGGTCCATCAGCATCGTCTTGCCGCGACCGACCTCGCCATACACGTAGAGGCCACGCGGCGGCGGCGTGCCCTCGGCGAACAGCCGGCCGAACAAACCCTGTTTGCGCGGCTTGTAGCGATCGAGATGAGCCTCAAGCGTTTCAAGTTTTGAAACGGCTTCCGCCTGCGCGGCATCGGGCTCGATGGCGTGCGAAGCGAGGAGCTGCTCGTAGCGGGCGCGCAACGGCGAAGACGTGGACACATCCATGCCCGCAACCGGCCCCACCACAGCGAAAAATGCAACCGCTACGGAGGTCGAACCCCCCGTTATGAAATGAAATATCGTCCCTGCGCGGCCCGATCCCTTTCACGAGACGAAAACGCGTAGGAATCCTCGATCACATACGGGCCGCCGCCGACCGAGGCGCGCGAGGAAAACAGCACGAAGCGGGAGGCGATGAATTTCTTCGCCGGGAAATAGCCACGGACCGAGAGGTAATCGGCAACGTCGCGGCTCGAGGCATCGCGCAGACGCGCCAGCGTGACATGCGGAATGAATTTCCGTCCTTCGGGATCAAGCCCGAAGCGACGCATCAGCCGTTCGAGTTCCGCCTGCAGTTCCATCAGAGGGCGGCTCGGCTCGACGCAGGCGACCACCGCGCGCGGTTTCTTGCCGCCGAAACTCGACAGGCCCTGCACCGTCACCTCGAACGGCTTGCGGTCGACGCGCTCCAGCGTGTTCGCGATCTCGCGCGCGACGTAATCGTCGATGTCGCCGATGAAGCGCAGCGTGACGTGATAATTTTCGGGATCGATCCAGCGGCCGCCGGGCAATCCGCCACGCAGCATCGACAATGATTGGGAAATGTCGGGCGGGATCTCAAGTCCAGTGAATAAGCGAGGCATCGCACTCCCTCGACGCTGTGCCCCGTGCCGGTCTTCCGTCGTCGCTGACGAAAGCCGCCGGGCGCGAATCACTCACCCGAATCAATTGCCGCATTTGTAACGCAGCTACATGACGATGCGAAGCGAGCCGGTGGACAGTTTCTACGCAGCCACCTCACAACGCCGCCCGTACAGGCGGCAATGTCTTCACGAATGCCTCAACCGCAGGCAGAATCCGCTGCACGATGACGTCGACACCTGCAGCCGTGGGATGCAGGCCGTCGGCCTGCTTCAGCGCGTTGTCGCCCACGACGCCATCGAGAAAGAACGGATAGAGCGCCACTCCGTATTTTTTCGCGAGATCAGGATAGATGCTGTTGAACGCCCGCCCATAAGGCTCGCCGAGATTGGGCGCGGCATACATACCGCACAACAGCACGGCGATGCCGCGCGCTTTCAGCCGCTGGATAATCTCGCTCAACGCGGCACGCGTGACTTTGGGCTCGATGCCGCGCAGCATGTCGTTGGCGCCAAGTTCGACGATCACGGCCTGTGTGCCCTCCGGAATCGACCAGTCGAGCCGGTCGCGGCCACCCGATGCCGTGTCGCCCGACACGCCCGCGTTGATGATGTCGGCGGCGATGCCCTTCTCCTTCAGCGCCTGTTGCAGGCGCACCGGAAACGCGGCCGAGGCCGGCAGACCGTAACCCGCGGTGAGGGAATCGCCGAGCACTGCAAGCTTCAAGGACGTGGCATTCGCGGCTTCCGCCATCGCAGCGCCGCTCAGACTCACGAGCGCCAGCGCAATCGTGAACAAAAACATCCGCGCGAGCCTCTCGACCCGGACGATGGAACCCCCATATGGCAAACGCATGGATACTCGCACCGCACCCTCGCAAACGGTCCTCGCGGACCAACCCGTCATTTCGCTTACCGGCATCGACCTCTCTCTCGGGCGAGGCGCGGCAAAAGTCCACATCCTCAAAGGGATCGACCTCAGCGTCGGCTCTGGCGAGACAGTCGGGCTCATCGGCCCTTCCGGCTCGGGCAAATCGACGCTGCTCATGGTCATGGCCGGACTGGAGCGACCCGATGCAGGAGAAGTGGTGGTTCAGGGCACCTCTTTCAACAGCCTTAGTGAAGACGGTCTCGCCCGGTTTCGTGGCCACGAAATCGGCATCGTGTTTCAATCGTTTCACCTGATTCCGACAATGACCGCGCTGGAGAACGTCGCGGTGCCGCTTGAGCTCGCAGGCAAGCCTGACGCGACCGAGCGTGCCACGCGCGAACTGCAGGCCGTCGGGCTCGGCGAACGGCTGCATCATTATCCCGCGCAACTCTCCGGCGGCGAGCAACAACGCGTCGCGCTGGCCCGCGCGCTCGCGCCCGACCCCGCAATCCTGCTCGCGGACGAGCCGACCGGCAATCTCGACGAAACAACCGGCAAGCAGATCGTGGACCTTCTGTTTGCGATGCACGAGGAGCGCGACACTACGCTGGTGCTGGTGACGCATGATGCTTCGCTCGCGCAACGCTGCGATCGCACCGTCAAACTGCGCTCGGGCCGTATCGATGCGTAACGATTATTCCCTCGCGCTGCGCTTTGCGTTGCGCGAATGGCGTGGCGGCTTACGCGGTTTCTATGTGTTCATCGCCTGCATCGCGCTCGGCGTATTCGCGATCGCGGGCGTCGGCGCGATCTCCGCGAGTCTCAGCGATGGCCTGAGTCGGCAGGCGCGCGTGCTGCTCGGCGGCGACGTGACCTTCGCTTTATTCCAGCGCGAGGCGAATGCGCAGGAATTATCATTCCTGCACGGCGCAGGCGAACTTTCGCGCGTCGCGACACTGCGCGGCATGGCGCGCGCGGCCAATGACGATTTCACACTGATCGACATCAAGGCGGTGGACGAGCGCCATCCGATGCTCGGCGAGTTGACGCTCGATCCGCCGATGTTGCCTGCGGATATTTTCGCGCAACGCGACGGCGTGTATGGCGCGGCCGTCGATCCGGTGCTGCTGGCACGATTGAACCTCAAGGTTGGCGACACCGTCAGCGTCGGCCAGACCAATTTCCAGATCCGCAGCAGCCTCACCGCCGAACCCGACAAGCTGCTCGGCGGCATCAGCATCGGCCCTCGTTTCCTCATCAGCCTCGACGCGCTCGATGCCACCGGACTATTGCAGCCCGGCGCGCTGGTGCGCTGGACCTATCGCGTCAAGCTGCCCGATCCGAGCGAGGCCGCGGTCACGCAGTTGACCGAGCGCGCACGGCAGCAATTCCCGCAGGCCGGATGGGAAATCCGCAACTCCCTCAACGCATCGCCCCAACTCGAGCGCAACGTCTCGCGCTTCACCCAGTTTCTGACGCTGGTCGGACTTGCCGCGCTCCTGATCGGCGGCATCGGCGTCGTTAACGCGGTGCGAAGTCACCTCGAGCGCAAGCGCGACGTGATCGCGACTTATAAAGCGCTCGGCGCGAGCGCGGCGATGGTCTTCGCGATCTATTTGATCCAGGTGCTGCTGCTGGCGCTGCTCGGCTCGCTGATCGGCGCAGCGCTGGGCGCGGCTCTGCCCTACATCGTGCTCGCGCTGTTCGGCCATCTATTGCCGCTGCCGATCGCAGCGAGCATCCATCCCGCCACGCTCGCGCTGGCGGTCGGCTATGGCGTGTTCGCCGCGCTCGCTTTCGCGCTGTGGCCGCTCGGTCGCGTGCGCAATATTCCCGCCGCCGTGCTGTTCCGCGCCGAAGTGTCCGACGAGATGCCGCGCGCCAGCCTGCGCCAGATCGCCGCGCCTGCGATCGCCATCGCGCTGCTCGCGGCGACGGCGGTCGCACTCGCCTATGACAAGAAAATCGCGGCGATCTTCGTCGGCGTGAGCCTCGCGGTGTTCCTGCTGCTGCGCGCCGTCGCGCTGCTGACGATGGCGGTCGCGCGTCGCGCGCCACGCCCGCGCAACACCATGCTGCGACTTGCGCTCACCAATACCTATCGCCCCGGCGCGCTGACGCCGTCCGTGGTGCTGTCGCTCGGGCTTGGACTCGCTGCACTCGTAACGGTTACGCAGATCGACGCCAACCTGCGCCGCCAGTTCAGTGCGGCGCTGCCCGAACGCGCGCCGTCGTTCTACTTCCTCGACATTCCCTCGGCGCAATCGGCGAATTTCAGCCAGTTCCTCGATGTGATCGCGCCCGACGCCAAGGTGGAAGTGGTGCCGATGCTGCGCGGGCGCATCACCGCGGTGAAGGGCGTTCCCGCCGAACAGCTCAAGCCGTCACAGGACGCCGAATGGGTCCTGCAAAGCGACCGCGGCATCAGCTACGCAGCCGACATACCGGCGGGCTCGAAAGTGGTCGCGGGCGACTGGTGGTCGAAGGACTACAGCGGCAAGCCGCTGGTCTCGCTGGAACAGAAGATCGCCGACGGCCTGGGCGTACGGATCGGCGACGAGATCACCGTCAACGTGCTCGGACGCAACATCACGGCAACCGTCGACAACCTGCGAAGCGTCGACTGGCAGAATCTCGGGATCAATTTCGTCCTGGTCTTTTCCCCGAATACCTTCCGCGGCGCGCCCCATACCGACCTCGCCACCCTGACCGCGAGCCTCTCCACCCCCGGCGATGACGCAAACGTTATCAGGCAGGTCGCCCACGCGTTCCCCTCCGTCACCAGCGTCCGGGTCCGCGATGCGCTCAAGAGCATCGGCGACATTGTGACCAACCTGACGCTGGCCATCCGGGGAGCGAGCCTCGTCACCCTCGTCGCCGCCCTGCTGGTTCTGGGCGGGGCGCTGGCCGCCGGCCATCGCCACCGGGTCTATGACGCCGTGATCCTGAAGACGCTGGGTGCAGTCCGGTTCCAACTCATCGGAGCTTATGCTGCGGAATATGCGCTGATCGGGCTTGCCACCGCCGTGTTCGGGGTGGCGGCGGGGTCGATCGCGGCCTGGCAGATCGTGACCCGGCTGATGCACCTCAGCTTCGCCTGGGAGGCGGCCAATGCCGCCCTGGTCGCTGTCGCCGCCCTGGCATTAACCATAGGCCTCGGCCTTGCCGGTACCCTTCTCGCACTGCGATTGAAACCGGCCGCGGTCCTGCGCAATCTCTGACCTCCGCCGCGCATTAAAAACCTGCAATGACAGATATTTTGCGACATTCAGCCGCGCGGAACGACTTGCGCGCTCTGTGTTATTCTCCCACATACGGAGCAGGTCCGGATTCGCGATAGGCGTCAGTCGATGCTTCGACCGATGCTCGCGACGACCGGAAACAGATTTTCCCGCCGGCATCTCCCTCAAGGGGTGGCGGTCAACCAAGAGGTTTCGACAATGTCGGACTTGGATCGTAACTACGCCTCTCCGTTCGGCCGTGCTGCCGGGCGGGTTGACGCCGCTGCCGTCGACGCCGGTCTGCGCGCGTACATGCTCAAGATCTACAACTACATGACGATCGGCCTTGCCATCACCGGCTTCGCCGCACTCGGCGTGTATATGGGTGCCGTGACCACCGACAGCGCCGCTGCCGTTGGCCGAGTCGGCAACACCATGCTGACCTCGTTTGGTGTCGCGATGTTCGTGAGCCCGCTGAAGTGGGTCTTCATCTTCGCGCCGCTGGTGATGGTGTTCGCCATCTCCTTCGGTATCAACCGTCTCCGGCCGCAGACCGCCCAGATGCTGTTCTGGGCCTTCTCGGCGCTGATGGGCGTTTCGCTGTCGTCGATCTTCCTCGTCTACACGCACACCTCGATCGTGCGCGTGTTCTTCATCACGGCGGCGGCGTTCGGCGCACTGAGCGTCTACGGCTACACCACCAAGCGTGACATGACGGGCATGGGCTCATTCCTGATCATGGGCCTGTTCGGCGTCATCATCGCGAGCATCGTCAACATCTTCGTGGCGAGCTCGATGCTGCAGTTCGTGGTCTCGATCGTCGGCGTGCTGGTGTTCGCAGGCCTCACCGCCTGGGACACCCAGCGGCTGAAGAACGACTACATCTACGGTTATGGCGCGATGGGCGGCGATATCGCCGAGCGCGCGGCCATCACCGGCGCGCTGTCGCTCTACCTGAACTTCATCAACCTGTTCACGCTGCTGTTGCAGCTTCTGGGACAGCGCGATTAAGCGAGGCGACAGCCTTCCAACGATCAAGCCCCGGCCTTGCGCCGGGGCTTTTATTTTTTGCCGCTTATTGATGCTTTAGTTTCGGCCGGCGCAAATTTATGGTCGCGCCATGAGCGACTTCACCATCAGGCCGGCCACCGCCGCCGACATCCCCGCCATCACTGCAATCTATGCCTTCGAGGTGCGGGAAAAGACCGCAAGCTTCGAACTCACCGCCCCCGACGAGGCGGAGATGATGCGTCGCTTCACGGCGATTAGCGGCGGGGGCTTCCCCTATCTCGTGGCAGAGGCCGGCGGACGCATAGCCGGCTACGCCTATGCCGGACCTTACCGGCCGCGCCCAGCCTATCGCTACACGGTGGAGAATTCGGTCTATCTCGACCCGGCGTTTTACCGGCGCGGCATCGGCAGCGCGCTGCTCAGCGAACTGATCGCGCAGTGTACGGCGCACGGCTACCGCCAGATGATCGCGGTGATCGGCGACTCAGCCAATGCCGCCTCGATCGGCCTGCACCGCCGCGCGGGCTTTGCCATGATCGGCACCCATCCCGACGTCGGATTCAAATTCGGGCGCTGGCTCGATTCGGTGCAAATGCAGCTTGCGCTCGGCGAGGGCGGCAAAACGATTCCACCCGGCTAAATTCAGACCAGCGCGAGCTTTCGGTCGATCACCAGAAGCACGCGCTCGAGTTCATGGCCACGGCGCAGAATCTGGCCACTCGCGGAGATCACGCTGTAGGCACCCTGCTTGCGCGCGAGGCGTGGGTCTTTCTCGATGCGGTAGATCGGAACTTCGGAGGAGCGGCGGAAGATCGAGAACACCGCCCGATCCTTCAGAAAGTCGATGGCATAGTCCCGCCACTCGCCATCCGCGACCATGCGGCCGTAGAGATTGAGGATGCGGTTGAGCTCAAGGCGGTTGAAGGTGACCGTTGCGGGCGGCGCGTTCCAGCCGCGCTCAGGTGCCCGATTATCCTCACCATCCAAATCGCCGAGCCCCATTCTCATCTCCGTGTCACCGGCTTGACATGATCGGCCCCGCCGTCCGGCTTCGCAAGCCCCATTTCGCCTCACTACGCCCTCACAGCATCGTTAGAAAAAATCATAATGCCGCCCGAATTCCGCCTCCCGGCCGCCGCCGGAGATTGAGACGCTTTGTGGGTTGGTTGACCCGGTCCTTTCGGCACCGGATTCCTCAGCCCCCAGCCCCCCGGGGTCGTCAGGATCGGGTCTATTTTGTTTCTTCCTCACCTGGTTGGTCTCCGACCCGGGAAACGACTAAAGGGCCGCACTCCCCGGCCCTTTTATTTTGCCTGAACGAATCGCACGACCTTTCGCCCGCGTGGACTCACGCAGCGCAACAACGCCTTTGTCGATACCGGCGGCAGCTATCGGGGGATGTCAGACAGAATCAGTTGGCGAGCGAGGTATAGGCCGCGCCCAGCATTGGGCCCGGCCTGTCGCGGCTGCCATCCTGCACGTAAGCGGCGGCGGCATCGACGCCATCGCGGGAGATATTTTCCAAAGGCACCGACCATGTATTCGCGGTGCCGTCCCAATCGCCGACCTTGAGCACGTTGCGGACAACGTTGTGATAGACGATCTGGTGGCCGCTGTTCTCACCGCGGCCGATTGTGATCGGAACGGCTTTCGACACGGCACAAATCCAGACCTCGGCATGATGACCGGCAGACGCCGCCACCGAGACATTCAGGTAGTGGCCGTCCCTGGAGAGCTTCACCGGCACGCTCATGATGCCATGCTCGCCACGACTCTTGTCCAGCGCCGCCTCAATGCCCTTGCGATCACTGCCGAGCACATGGCGCACACCGTTGACGACCACCTGCGGCGTATAGACATCGCGATCGCCGCGCATCGCCGAATACGCCTTCTGCCGCGCGGAGAAGCGCGAATCGGCCAGCGTGTCCTTCCAGCCGAGATAGTCCCAATAATCGATTGGCAGGCTAAGCGCGATGAGCGAGGGATCCTTCGCGAATTCACCGAGCATCTTGTCGGCGGGCGGGCAGGATGAGCACCCTTGCGAGGTGAACAATTCCACCACACCGCGAGGCTCGCCGGCGGTTGCAGGCGCCACTGTCAGCAGGACACAGAGAGCCGCTGCAGATCCGGCGCACAGTGATGTGCGCCGGAAGGCCGCAGGCACGGTCTCATGCAACCATGCGGCGATGGGCTCGAAAGACGTCACATACAACCCTCAAACGAAGCGGCGATACCGCTGCAAATCAGCCTCGTCTTAGGCTTTCTTGCAGGGCAATCGCCACTCACGTCGCGGTGAGCCGCTTCACAGTTCGTTGTGTGCCGTGAAGGCATCACGCTGCTGCGAGATTGCGCAGCACGTACTGGAGAATGCCCCCGTTGCGGTAATACTCGAGTTCGTCGAGCGTATCGATGCGGCAAAGCAGCGGAACTTCCTGCTTGGAGCCATTGCTCGAGACGATCTCCGCAACCAGCTTCTGGCGCGGCTTCAGTTCGCCCGCGAGACCGCGAATCGAGACTTCTTCGTCGCCCTTGAGGCCGATCGAAGCCCACGACGCGCCGTCCTCGAAGGTCAGCGGCAGCACGCCCATGCCGACGAGGTTGGAGCGGTGGATGCGCTCGAAGCTCTGGGTGATGACCGCGCGCACGCCCAAGAGGCGCGTGCCCTTCGCGGCCCAGTCGCGCGACGAGCCGTTGCCATATTCGGCGCCAGCGAACACGACCAGCGGCACCTGCTCCTGCTGATACTTCATCGCAGCGTCGTAGATCGACATCTGCTCGCCGTCCGGCCAATGCTTGGTCAGACCGCCTTCCGGAATGTTGCCGTCGGCACCCTTCAGCATCATGTTCTTGATGCGGATGTTGGCGAAGGTGCCGCGCATCATCACTTCATGGTTGCCGCGGCGCGTGCCGTACTGGTTGAAGTCGGCCGGGCGCACCTGGTGCTCGGACAGATACTTGCCCGCGGGCGAGGTAAGCTTGATCGAACCTGCCGGCGAAATGTGGTCGGTGGTGATCTTGTCGCCGAACATCGCCAGAATGCGTGCGTTGACGATATCGGTGGTCGGCTCCGGCTGCATCTTCATGCCTTCGAAGTAAGGCGGATTCTGCACGTAGGTGGAGCTCATGTTCCAGCGATAGGTATCGCTCGCCGTGGTCTTGATCTTGCGCCAGTTGGTGTCGCCCTTGAACACATCGGCATACTTCTTCTTGAAGATCGTCGAAGTGACGTACTTCTTGATGAGGTCGTTCACTTCCTTCGTCGTCGGCCAGATGTCCTTGAGGTAGACCGGTTTGCCGTCCTTGCCGGTGCCGATCGGATCGACCGCAAGATTCTTCGTCACGGTACCTGCGAGCGCGTGAGCAACGACGAGCGGCGGCGAGGCGAGATAGTTCGCCTGCACGTCCGGCGAGACGCGGCCTTCGAAGTTACGGTTACCCGACAGCACCGCCGAGGCGATGATGCCGTTGTCGTTGATCGACTTGGAAATCTCCTCCGGCAGCGGACCGGAATTGCCGATGCAGGTGGTGCAGCCGAAACCGACGAGGTTGAAGCCGACCGCATCGAGATCCTTCTGCAGGCCGGAATTGGCGAGATACTCGGCGACAACCTGGCTGCCCGGCGCAAGCGAGGTCTTCACCCACGGCTTCGCCTTCAGGCCCTTTGCCGCAGCCTTGCGCGCCAAGAGGCCCGCCGCCATTAGCACGCTCGGATTGGAGGTGTTGGTGCAGGAGGTGATCGCCGCGATCACCACGTCGCCATGGCCGAGATCGAACTTCTTGCCCTCGACCGGGAAGCGCGCGGTGGTATCGGACTTCTTGTACTCGTTCGCCATCGCAACGGAGAAACCTTCCGCCACGGCCGGCAGCGCCACGCGGCCTTCCGGACGCTTCGGACCGGCGAGCGAGGGCACGACGTCGCCGAGGTCGAGCACGAGCTTTTCAGTGAAGACCGGATCGGCCGAGGCCGCCGTGCGGAACAGACCCTGCGCCTTGGCGTATTTCTCGACCAGCGCAACGCGATCGGCCTTGCGGCCCGAGGTCTTGAGATAATCGAGCGCGGACTTGTCGACCGGGAAGAAGCCGCAGGTCGCGCCGTATTCCGGCGCCATGTTGGCGATGGTCGCCTTGTCCGCGACAGAGAGATGATCGAGGCCGGGGCCGTAGAATTCGACAAACTTGCCGACCACGCCCTGCTTGCGCAGCATCTGCGTCACGGTGAGCACAAGGTCGGTGGCGGTGACGCCTTCCTTCATCTTGCCCTTGAGCTTGAAGCCGACGACATCAGGCAACAGCATCGACAGCGGCTGGCCGAGCATCGCGGCTTCCGCCTCGATGCCGCCGACGCCCCAGCCGAGCACGGCAAGACCGTTGACCATCGTGGTGTGGGAATCGGTGCCAACGAGCGTATCGGGATAGGCGACCTCGAAGGTGCCGGTCTTCTTGCCGACGGTCATCCGTTCCTTACGGGTCCAGACCGTCTGCGCCAGATATTCAAGATTGACCTGATGGCAGATGCCGGTGCCGGGCGGCACGACGGAGAAGTTCGAGAACGCCTGCTGGCCCCATTTCAGGAATTCGTAGCGTTCCTGATTCTGCTTGTATTCTTCCTGGACGTTCTTGGCGAAAGCCTTGTTGTCGCCGAAGAAGTTCACGATCACCGAGTGGTCGATGACGAGATCGACCGGCACCAGCGGGTTGATCTTCTGCGCGTCGCCGCCGAGCGCCTTCATCGCGTTGCGCATCGCCGCGAGATCGACCACCGCGGGAACGCCGGTGAAGTCCTGCATCAGCACGCGCGCGGGGCGGAATGCGATTTCATGCTGGAGGGTTTTCTTGCGCGCCCATTTCGAGAAGGCGACGATGTCTTCTTTTTTGACGCTGCGGCCATCTTCGTTGCGCAGCATGTTTTCCAGAAGCACCTTCATCGAATAAGGTAGTCTGGAAATGCCTTTCAGGCCGTTCTTTTCCGCCGTCGGGAGGCTATAGTAGACGTAGGTCTTGCGTCCGACCTTGAGGGTTTTACGGCTCTTGAAACTGTCGAGGGAGGGCATTAGGCGGGGTCCCGATCTAAAAGGATGACATCACACAAACACGCTCCGCCGCCTCGAAAGAGGCATCCGCTTTCCACGGTTATGGCATTGCGGGCTGCAACAGGTGCGGGTTTATAGAATCTTTCCAGACTGCGCGCCACACGACAATCGTCTTTGACTCATGCGGTTCTGTAATAGCGGCGCGCCTGATTTCCCGGATTGTGGAATGGGTTGTTTTTAATGGGGCTCTCCGGCCGTGACATATCGTGCACCAGAGGCGGCCGCACAGTTTTTACCGGCGTCAGCTTCGATGTTGCAGCCGGCGAGGCGCTCGCGATCACCGGCGCGAACGGCGCCGGAAAATCGTCGCTGCTGCGTATGCTTGCGGGGCTGCTGCCGCTCGCCGGCGGATGCATTCATTATGCGGAAAATGTTTCCGAATTGACGCTTGCCGAACAGGCGCACTATCTCGGCCACCGCGATCCCTTCAAACCTGCCCTCAGCGTGCGCGAAAATCTCAGTTTCTGGCAGCGTTATCTCGGCAGCGCAGCTATGGACATTGAACACGCCCTGACGGCGGTCGGCCTCGGTGCCATCGGTCATCTGCCGGCGGGCTTCCTGTCGGCTGGGCAGAAGCGGCGGCTGTCGATCGCGCGCCTCATCGCCGTGAAGCGGCCGATCTGGCTGCTCGACGAGCCCGCGACCGCACTCGACGCCGCAGGCCAAGCCGCCTTCATCGCCATCATGCAGTCGCACCTCGACGGCGGCGGGCTGATCGCAGCGGCCACCCACGGCCCGCTCGGAATTACCGCTCGTGAATTGCGGCTCGGAGCGCGCGCATGAGCGCCTTCATCGCTCTGATCCAGCGCGATCTGCGGATTTCATGGCGGCTCGGCGGCGGCGGCCTGCTCGGCGTGCTGTTCTTCCTCAGCGTCGTCGTACTGATGCCGTTCGCGCTCGGCCCCGACGTGCCGCTGCTGAAACGGATCGGCCCCGCCGTGCTGTGGCTCGGCGCCATGCTCGCGAGCCTGCTCACGCTCGATCGCCTTTTCACCGCAGATCAGGACGACGGCTCGCTCGACCTTCTGCTGATGAGTCCGGTGCCACTCGAGATGAGCTGCCTCGCCAAGGGCCTCGCGCACTGGCTCGCCACGGGCCTGCCGCTGATCGTCGCGACGCCCCTGCTCGGCGTGCTGCTCAACCTCGAACCTGAAACGTCCCTGTTTGTCGCGCTGACGCTGCTCGCGGGCACTCCTGCCCTCACCTTCACCGGCATGATTGGCGCAGCGCTCGCTGTGACCATGCGCCGCGGCGGCCTGTTGCTGGCGGTGCTGGTCCTGCCACTCTCTATACCTGTGCTGATTTTCGGTGTCGCAGCCTCCAACGCCGCCATTGCGGAACAGGGCCGGTTCGGCGCACCATTTTCCATTCTCTGCGCGCTGACGCTCGCGGGTTTCATCATCGGCCCGCTTGCGGCCGCCGCGAGCCTGCGGCAGGGGCTGGATTAAAGTGATGAACGGCCCCGGATGGCATTGATGGACCTCATTGCGCCCTTCCCGCCGCATCGCTAAAACGCCGCCATGTTCCTCGCCCGGCTTGCCAACCCCTCGCGTTTTCTTGCCTTTACCGCCCGCGTCCTGCCGTGGCTCGCGGTTGCGACCGCGTTGTTGCTCGCGATCGGGTTCTATCAGTCATGGACCGCGCCCGACGATTACCAGCAGGGCGCGACGGTGAAGATCATGTTCATCCACGTTCCCAATGCGTGGCTGTCGATGTTCGTCTGGATGGTGATGAGCGTCTCGGCGCTGGGCACATTGGTGTGGAAGCATCCGCTGGCCGATGTCGCCGCCAAGGCGGCAGCACCAATCGGCGCGTCCTTCACGTTCCTCGCGCTCGCCACCGGCTCGCTCTGGGGCCGTCCGATGTGGGGCACCTATTGGCAATGGGACGCACGGCTGACCTCGGTGCTCATCCTGTTCCTGATGTATCTCAGCCTGATCGCGCTGTGGCGCGCGGTGGAGGATCCTTCGCGCGCGGCACGCGCCGCCGCCGTGCTGACGTTGGTCGGCGCCATCAACATTCCGATCATCAAATTTTCCGTGGAGTGGTGGAATACGCTGCATCAGGGCGAATCGGTGTTCCGCATGGGCGGACCGACGCTCGACCGTGCCTTCCTCGTTCCGCTGCTCACCATGGCGGTCGGCTTCACGCTGCTGTTCGTCACGCTGCATCTCGCCGCCATGCGCAACGAGATTCTGCGGCGACGAATCCGAACCCTGCAGATGATGCAGGCCGACGGGCGCACATCATGAGCGTGCTCGGACCCTACGCTGTCTTTATCGCGACCTCCTACGCACTGGTCGCGCTCGTGGTCGGCGGGCTGATTGCGGCCATCGTCGTCGATTATCGCCACCAGCAGGCCGAACTGCGCCGCCTGGAAGCGAGCGGCGTGATGCGACGCTCCTCCGGCAAAACCTCCGAACAGCCATGACGCCTGAATCGACACCATCGCGTTCGCGTCGCTCCTGGCTTGTCGCCCTGCCGCTCATCGTATTCTGCGGCCTCGCGGTGCTGTTCTGGTTCGGCCTGCGCGACGGTGATCCGTCCCGCATTCCCTCGGCGTTGATCGGCCGTCCCGCGCCCGCGACGCTGCTGCCACCGGTTGCGGAATTGACGCGTGACGGACAGGCCGTTCCCGGCCTGGATCCGGCGGCGTTCAAGCAGCAAGTCACGGTGGTGAACGTGTGGGCCTCGTGGTGTGTGCCCTGCCACGACGAGGCGCCGCTTTTGATGAATCTCGCACAAGACACCCGGATTCGCCTCGTCGGCATTAATTATAAAGACGCACCGGACAACGCCCGCCGCTTTCTCGGCCGCTACGGCAATCCGTTCACGGCGGTTGGCAGCGACGCCAACGGTCGCGCGGCGATCGACTGGGGCGTCTATGGCGTGCCGGAGACGTTCGTTATCGACCGCAAGGGCACAATCGCTTTCAAGCTGATCGGCCCGATCACGCCCAATAATCTCGAAACCGTTCTCAAGCCCGAGATCGAAAAGGCGCTGCACTCCGGCGCATAAAATTGCGACCGCGCTTTGGGAATCGTCGCGCGGCTGCGACGAAAATTATTTTCGCGATTTATCCGCCGTTCATTTCAGGGCCACAGCACGGCCACGAATGGGCCTCTCACTCGGATGCGTTGCAAACCCCGTCCCGGAGGACGTTTCCGATGCGTTACTTCAAGCCTGTTTCATTGACTGCAGCTCTGCTTGCGCTGGGCCTGTTCGCCACACCTTCGTTCGCCCAGTCCATGCAGCCCGCGCCCGGCGCCGCGATGGCCCCGAAAACCGCGCCGGTCTCGACGCCGAAATCCGACAAGATGGCGCCGAAGGCCGCCACCAAGACCGAGCTCATCGACATCAATTCGGCGAGCGCCGACGAACTCAAGGCGCTGAAGGGCATCGGCGACACCTATTCCGCCGCGATCATCAAGAACCGCCCCTACAAGGGCAAGGACGACCTCGTGCACAAGAAGGTCATCCCGAAGAAGACCTATGCCGGGATCAAGAATCAGATCATCGCCAAACAGAAATAACGGGAACGGCTCCGGCCGATTGCCTGAAGACCTGACAAAAGCCGCTCATGGGCTCCATGGGCGGCTTTTGCGACGAATCCGGCACCAATTCTTCCGAAAACCTCGCAAACGGAGTGGCCTGACAGCTTGAGTCTCGGCCCAACCTCGCCTAAAAGTCGGCCCG
>Ga0209952_1000948_pt1 | contig 27798 bp, 30 predicted proteins | sample ThiBiot_750_biof_2_FD_183951 | JGI IMG/M metagenome (GOLD analysis project Ga0209952, IMG submission 183951) | Wastewater bioreactor microbial communities from Cape Town, South Africa - Thiocy_cont_750_biof (SPAdes) | ecosystem: Engineered > Bioreactor > Thiocyanate-remediating >...
TACTACATTTATTACAATCGCGTTTGAAAATGTTTTTTTTTATTAATCAAGCGGACACTTACATCGACAGACATACTGAGAAGTTAGTGACGAATTGAGAGGTTTCAATATGTGATTAACTATGAAAACATTGACTTGATAAACATACCTTTTCGAGCGAATGGCAATGTTTTTTCACGGTGACGATTTGAACGAGATTTTAGGGTTTTTTCGTCCACATCGTTTTCATCAGTTGATATCGATTCGGCTGTTGTTGATTTTGTTTCGGATAATGATCGACGAATATTAGGCAATGGTCGTGATGGTTCTGTTGGTCTTATTGGACAGAACCATTGTCGATGATCTAGTTCTGCGTCTTTTTTCTAGCAAACGATTGATTTGTCAATACTTCGATAAATGTCTGCACTCACGAGTTCTTGAAGCCGTTGTGCGTGTTTTAATTGTCGTTCGTAGAAGTCTGACAAAAGATTTTGAGCTATCTGATTGCTTTTCTCGTTTAGTTTCGGTTTAAATGTGAACAAATGAGGATCAAGGGTTTGAGATGAATGACGACGATTTGTTAAAGTCACCATTACCTTTTTCAAATTTATAGCCTCGGTTTTGAAGTACACAATAGAGAAGCAAAAAAAAAAGAAAATTTATCTTGACTGCATCAACGAACGTTTAGTTATGTTTTCTTTGTTTACTTAGGCAATTCATCTTCGAATAAAGTAAAGCTTTTGTTTTGCCGTCGTCCCTTTTTTTTCTTTCAGTTTCCCTCCACCTCGATTTTGAAGATTAGCTAGATGCAATGTATGCAAGCGCGTGTTACGACGCCCGTTTATTTCATTTTTTTACTTCGCAAACAATATAAAAGCAATTTCTGATAAGAAAAAAAAAAGAAGAAAAGGAAAAAAATAAGAGTTTTCATGTTCGATGAAGTAGCATAGCAACGACTCCTTTCAATCACAATAATTACTTGTATCAATTCGACGTCATTTATTGAACGATTAGATAGTTGACAGAAAATCATATGGCGAAACATCCGAGAAAAATTCTAATTCTAATTTGATTTGATCTATAAAATTGATTTTCTTCCTCAAGATATTGACCATGAAATAGAAATTCAAGTGTCTATTCAGATCGAACTGTCGAGAAGTTCAATAATACTCGATTTTTCAATAACGCAATTCATATACGCACATAATTATATATGACCTCATTGATAATTACTATTGCATATGTAGAGCAATGAGTAGAATATGTTTTTTTTGTGGAACTCAAAATTGTTCGTAATCGTACTTTCAGATCGAAATAATTTGACTGTCATATAATCGAAGGCAAATGTATTTTCATTATTTATCATAATGCCTAGAAGCTCATTTATCAAGAGATTATTTTATGATAGATTATCATATAGATCGTTTTTTTTTATGATCCTCGTGACGTTTTTATTTGGAACTAGTATATATAAAAAAGACAAAAGAGACGATTTTCATTGTAAAAACACTTCTAATCATGACAACTGTGATCACTATACTTCTTTGCAGTATTGTAATACTATTTTACAAGCCTGTGAATGCTCGACAGTGCTATATTTGTTCATGTAATTATGATTGGGATACAGAAGAAGGTAGTTGTTCCGAAACTAATTTCAATACTTCGTGCCTGATACGTAACGTCACTGGTAGCTATTGTACTGTAGATAGTTATTACGTCGGTAATTATGAGCGACGTGATTTTAGTGCAATACAATTAACAACTAAGTATCAAGATTCACATTTTTTCGAAGCTGTTGAAACCATCGCTTTGGGAGATTCAAAATGGTCTGCGACAGTGATTACTTCATTAACTTACAGTTGTGATTGGGATTTGTGTAATACCTATTCAATTTCAGAATATTTACCGTACACTTTTCAAATAACTATCGATGAATCGGTATTAAATTATAACTTGATTGATTCTCAACAATTTGCTGAAAAGTGCAACGAATGCTTTGGTTGTATTAAAGATATATCTGTCACTTTATGTTCGATAAAAACATGCACTCATGGTTTATGCTCTATTGATGAAATACATAATTATGCACCAACAGCATCAAACAACTGCACATATAATTTCTATAGCGTTTGTATACCATCTGTCGATAACAATACACGACCATATGTTCGAATACATGCAGTTTACTATATCGATTTACCAGGTGATAAACAAGTAGAAATTAGTGAAGTAGATCTTAGATGCAGCAAAGACTTTTGTAATACGATAGAAGTAGTTGAAATTTTGAAAAACAACGTTCAAATGAATATTAACATTACTCAAGATTTTCAGCCATCGCGACCAATCGTAACAACCGCAGTACCTGATCCAAAAACAACTACACCGGATAGTGCTGCTACAATTTCTAGTGGAGTAATGATCATCGTATATTTTATGCTAGCGTTATTAATTGCTTGATCATCTAATAAACAGAATAAGCTATTTTGCAAAACTTCATGCTTATATAGAAATACAGACAATTATTTTTCTATTATTGCTATTTTTATTATTTTTTTATTCAAGAATAAATGATAAATATATGAAAATAAATTCAATATATTCTAATTCGCAGAATTTAAATGAATAAAACACCAATTGAAATCATGGCAGAACTGATGCCGGAATTTTATGTTTTGCAAAGTTTTTTTTTTTCGTTCTGTGTTTACGACAAATATTTAACAATGATGTTGACGATATATAACGGAATGTTTTTCTCCTTTCGCTGAGACCCCAATCTTTCTGCAAAGAAAAAAATTTTTTCCTGTGTTTTAATATACTGCAGAACACATATTCGTTTAGACATAATGTTAAACACTCAAGATCGATATAACGGAGCTTTTATCGGTCATACTATTGTATCGAATTATGATCTATCGATTACTTTGGTTATGAGTATAATTGACAGTCTTTTCGACCAAACAAATTCAAATTTACTAGTATCATGTTAAAGTTTTCTTTTGGATCAATATCTCAAAAGATGAATTAGCTAGACGAGTATCCGTTATGCTTGTTCATCTGAATGTTTTGTCAAAACTCACATTGCTTATGCACTAATTGTTCTTCGTGCTGTTAATATTGTTTTCGTATTTTTAGAAAATTTTCTAATTTTGATGGCTCAACCGTCGACTAATAAATGTAAGAATATTATGCTCGGGCATGCTGTTGCCGATGATTGTCGAATATCAACTTATCTCGCAATTCAATTGAGCAAAAGTCTTCGTAAAACCAAACGTTTCGATGCTTCGGACATCATGGCTCGTTATCTCTACGTATATCATACATCAAAAACTGAAATGAGTGCATCAACAAAATTAGTTTACGAAGAATTAAAAGCAAGTTTACCGAAACAACCTGAAACATTCAAACGAGAACATTTCTATTTCCCTGTTGACACAATCTACAATGCCTCACAAATTGCTCACGATAAATTGAAAGGTCTGTCGGGTGGTTGTAATCCTGCTCAACGTTCGTTTCCACTTGCTTTATGTCCTTGGATTACTGACGAGAATCTATTTCAATATTCATGTGCTGAAGCACGTCTTACACATTACAGTTCAACAGCTGGACAAGTTGCTGGCGTAAGTAATCTCATCTGTCGATATTTACTCAATGGTATGTCCTGGTCGGATGCTACCAAAGCTGCCTTTTCGATTACAATGAATCTGCTAGGTGAAATTCAAGAAATCGAAAAACATTTCTCACTAGACGAATATATTAAACCTTCGAAACATCCAGCTTATGGACCATCGACATTATATACATCACTATTTTGTGTATCACAAGCCAATTCATTTGAAAATGCAATTATGTTAGCAACCAAAAAGGAATCAGAATATTGTATACCGATCGTTGGCATATTAGCTGCTGCTCGATGGCCTGTGCAAAAAACGTCGACAAATCGATGTCAAACATATATATTAGAACGAATAGACGATGTTTCATCGGATTTTAATGATGAATGGGAAAAGATAAATCGTAAAAAACCAAAACAATAAAAAAAACGCATAGTTGTGATAATTTTTTGTCTATCGTTTCAATTCAATCAAGAGACCTTTTGTTATATAACTAATTACAAAAACATTCTCATTGTGCTAAAAACATAGAATAACCAAATAAAATTTAGATTGCACAACGAATTCAAATAGAAACTTACATTTTTTACATATAAATGGTAATGAAGCTGAGCACCACCAGTCATTCATACAAACTTGATTTCCACTATAGACTTGCAAAGCACCGCATGCTTGTATTGGAGGAGTAGCACTTGATCTATAGGAAAATGTTGGTTGCAGACCATATGCTGAAAATAAATGATTTTTTTTAATGTTGTCATTCAAAATAATTCTTCTTACGACTGCCAGCTTTACACCACCAAGCATTTGTCGTTGAATCACCAGTAAAATTTTCTCCATTAAGCCAATAAAATAAACCAGGTCCTAAAATAAATGAAATGAAATCTTATCAAAGTATTGTTTGGAATTATACTTGTAAATTCTAAAGTAAAATAACCAATATGAGCTAGTTGATAAGCACCGATAATAGCTGCTGCATTCGGTTGAATGAATAGAAATTCAGCTTGGGATTGTATGGCCAATAGATCAGCACCATATTGTTGACAATATTCACGTGCTTTGGATGATGTAGCTGGTGTTTGAGAATTATAATAACAATAGATTTGATAGTTCAACCAACCAAGTGGACATAAAACTAATAGTTTTTATGTTTAAAAATATATTCTCAAACTACATCATAAAATTATTGATACATACCACATTGTGTTCCATTCCAAAACCAAGTTCCATATGGTGTTGATCCAGCACAAATGCATATACTACCATTACAAATCAACTGAAGTGTACCGTCACACTGTTGATCTGTAATACATGTACCTTCGAATGTTTTTATTTGCGCTAGACGAACAATTCTATCTTCTAGATTTCTTTGATTATCTTGGCAAAGTTCACTTACTACACATATCGCCTGTCCAGTACCATTTACCTGTTGGTGAACATTGACATGTTCCATTAATGCAAAGCAATGATGTTGCATATCCGTCCGCATTTGTCGGAAGACAACTTGTTGTATTACATTGCTCGGTATTCGATGAATACCTAACGCAATAACCATTTGAACTATTTCCACTGCCAGTCAAATTCCAATAATAACCATACGAACACTGACACGTACCATTGTTACAATAAAGACCAGGAGTTGGATTACATAGAATTGTACTTGAACATGTTTCACTATGGGTTTTATAAAGAGCTAAAAAAATTGAAAAATTATTATCAATTGATTAAGAAAAAGCAAATACTCAACCACAAGTATTGTTAGCTGGCGCTTGAAGATATCGAGTTGACGGACAAACACATTCCGATCCATTGTAATAGAATGTTGCTGGACATTGAACACATCGAAACGTACTTACATTCCAATAGTACAATTGATTATAACATTGACAATGATGATTAATACACCATAAATTCAACGATTGATTACACGAAGAATCAAATGAATAACATGTTTCGTTATATCCAAGATTTGTTTTCAATGGAGGAGCTGTTACCGCATTTTCTTTACCTATTTTATTTGCAAACAAAAAAATGTACTTTCAAAGCATAAGAAAATATTAATTTTGAATTTTAATACCTGGCGGATTTAGTGCTAACATAATTGCAGCAGCAATTAATCCAAATAGTAAAACGAGACATAGATTACATAGAAGAAGCGAAAGCCAATTAGGCATTAAAATATTTCCTCGCTTTTTTGCTTGATATTCCAATCGTCGAAATAGTTGTCGAGGTGTGAATTTTTCATACTAAATTCTCCGTTTATTAAAATTCAACGAAATGAAATCTTACTTCCATAACGATCATTTCTTTCATTTGAGGATCCTCGATGAGTTTACTGAGAACTATCGATTGAGTATTAACTGTACTATCATTATCGTTTCCACTTGTGCTAGCTGAACTCGGCATTTTGGCTTTTGATTTTGTCGCAAATTTAATTATGAAAGAAAAAAAGTACAGAATCTCGGATGTTCGTCGTTATTTTTTTATAGAGAAAATAGGAAACCTTATGTTAACATCGAAATCAATTCAGTAGTTTTAATTGAATTTTTCAATTTATAAAACAACATAGGCGTTTCCTCGGACAAAATTCGAAAAAAAAGAACATCAATCTGTTAAAATATGAACTTTGTAAATTGATGTTTTAAATCATCAAAGATAAATAGATCATGACCATGATCCTTGACTATTCTTTAACAAAATTAAGCATAAATAATAATATGTACAAAGAATACATCTTATGCAAATAGAAGTCTTCGAATAAAAGAAATTCGTGTTCTTTCAATTATTTTTGTTGCAAGCAAAAAGGACATTCTTTTTTCTATCGTCGATCGGTCTCAGCATGCAGTTTATTATTTATCAATGAGTCAAATTTATTCATGAATAGAGATAAGCATAAAATAAAACGCAAAAAAGCCTCTTCACTAAACGATCGTTATTGATATTAGAATTGATTTGTTGTCAAAACATTTGGTAAATATTTTTCAGTTATTTGCAACATTGCTTTGGGTATCCAGTGAATGCCACCATCGGGCGAATATTCAAATGGTTGATCGATTGAGAATAATTTTGCAAATCGATGCCACCAACGAAGTGGCGCGAGACTAAAATGCGCGAGATCATGACTAACTACACTCGAGTAACACGACGCTGCCATTCCGTTGACGATCAATGTACCTAAAACAAAATTTGAATTGATTTTCGAATTGAAAGTGAACAAGTCGCACCTTGACTCGTCATTGGCGTGAAATAACCAACTTTATATTCTTCAGTTACATTTCGAACAGCAACCGGTTGGAGTTGTCCGTGATTATGAATAAAAACAATATCGCGTGATTTGATTTGATTAGCTGGAATGAATCGATCGTTATGATTAACAGCAATGAAATGACTTCCTGTCAAACTTAATCGATGACCGGTTTCAGTTTCGATTGAATAGAATAATGCTAAATAAGAGAGAGAGAGAGAAAACTTGGTCATGCAAAACAGAATAAAGATTAAATGAAGCAAACCTGGTCGATTCGGTTGACTGTCGAGCATGAGAAGAACTTCGTCCTCGACGATCTTTTGCTCAGAATTCATAACAAGAACTCGGTCACCTGGTCGAAGATTGCGCAAAAGTTTGGTTTGACCATCTGCCATCGAAACATGACCGTCACCTGAGAAACATTTCGGACTTCCTAAATACATTCGCATATGAAAAAAAAACAGACGAATTATTCTCGGTTAAACATACGATGAAGTGGACATTCATCAGGTTCTTGAACTGTCGGACTTTCACAACACCATTGAGCTAAATTTTGTAATTCAGTCAAAGTACCTTCAGCAACCTATTCATCAAAATGACAGATTTCTACTCATGAAATTCGAATTTTCAATTTTGTTTTCACCCATCCGCCGACACAATTTCGTGTTTTTGTTTTAAAACATTCCATATATCGTTCAGCGAGATTACAGAATAACTTTAAGTTTCCTTTTGCTGCTGAGATTATTGCTTGAACATCTAACTGAGCACATTCAGCTAATTGAACAGGATCTTCTTCGATCGGACATGGAGCTTGTTGAATTGACGGTCGACTTATCAGAACAATCAATCCCAGAATTAAAACGATTCTTTCATTCAAAAAAGAAAACAAGAAACTCATCAATCATTGTATATTTCAACTTACAAATTTATTGTCGAAGGCATCTTATACCGTTTGATCAACTGAATATGACACACTCTGAAATGATGATTTGAAAAAATGGTTGGATCATCTCGTTTTTTCGTCTCCTTAAGTCAATAGAAAAACATGGGGCAATCAATTGTCAATCATGATTAATATTATTCAATCCATTTTCAATGTCTATATTTGATTATTGATCTTTATCAAAGATAATTGAAAACCTACTAGTTCAATAAGCGATTCGACATATTTCAAGTACACTTTTCAGTTCATATGAAGAATTCAAGATCATGTGCTAGATTTTCGTTTAAAAAAATCAAACATCTATATTTTTCATTCAACAAAAAAAACACTTCCTATCGTGTTTGTAATTTATGGAATACCTCCTTGTTGAACTCATAACATGGTCAGTGAGAAGAGAAAGAGAGAGAGAGAGAGAGAACATGCAAAATGATCTAGATACAATACAGACAAAAAAGAGACATAGATAGAGAGACACACACAAAGGTAAGTTAAAGGAGAAGAGAAAGAAAGAAAGAAAGCCGAGCACAACGAAGAATACATTTGGATTTGAGTTTTCTTTACCAGACACAGATTAACTTGGATTTGAACCGTAGATTCGTGTTCATAATTCATTGAGATATACAAAAAAATTCTTTTCAGGTAGATATCTAGGAACAAGAGGGGGAGAGAAAAATTCTTATTTCATTAAATCAGGGAAAGAAAAGCAGACGAACAAGAAGAGAAAGAGAAGAAGCGCTGCGGCATAAAGTTATACTGTCAAAGTAGCCAAAAGACACAGACAGAGAAAGAAAAAGAAAAATTTCGATTGCTAAAAACGCGCGCGCAAATAACCTATCATTTGACAATCGTCAATCGAATATAGAACAAGTAGTAGAAGAACACATATTCAATGAAAGAAGATCAGGCAAACATATTTAGAGTATCTATACAGCAGACAGACAGAAAAAAAAGAAAAAAGAAGAAGAAAATGCAAAGACACACGTCAAATTTCAGTAGAAAAAAAAGGTAAATGAAGAGAGAACAAAAAGAAATTGCTTGGAATTCATTTTGAGTTTTAAGAGAAATCGATTTGACTTGTTATTGATGAACTCGTAAAACATAATGAGAGACTCGAACGAAGTGATGTACGGGTACGTGTGCGTCTGCTACTTTGAATACATTGAATATTAAAGCCCATATCTGTCACATCTTCTTTTATACAAGTAAATTTCTCGGATTGTTTAGAAAATGATCGAAATTGTCGGCATTGTTCTTGATATTCTACATCCAACATTGTTCGATAACAATTTGGTTCACAGAATTCCTTTTTTTTTTGTTCAAAAGAAACAAATAGAATTGAAAATCGAAAGAGAATAGACTCATACTTTTGAATGTTCGAATAAAGCTTTATAACCACCTTCAAGTAAATAAAGTTCGGGATAATGAAGAGCTGGATAATTATTTGCATGAATATTTCGATCTTCTGATCTCATATAACGTAAACTAAAACAAACGAATCATTCAATCGATGTTCGTCAAAGCAAATGGATTTACAGTGAAGGTGCACGTTCAGATGAAAATTCACAATGTAAGACAAAAACAATTCGTTTCGATGGATCTGTTGGTTTGATTGGCGATCGAAAATATTCTTGATAGACTTGTGGTCTTGTGAACAAATTCTTGGCGATTGATATATGACCGCCATCGTATTCGTACGGATAACGACAATCGATAATATGTAACTGTTCGATTTCGGCTGAATATTTACCACGAAGAAGATCAATCATCTATTTTCAAAACTTCGTATCAAATAAATTCGATTAATAAATCGATGGACGTACTGTTTCTGGACTAATGCAAGCAAGATCTGCATGTTTACGACTAGTACAACGTGGTAGTAGATATGTTCGACTACGATCACCGACTAAATTTCGATTTGAACCTGGAAAGAAAAAGGAAATACGTCGATTGAAAATATCGAACAATGAAATCATTTACCAAGTTCAACAGAAGCTTTGATTTGTTCTTCATTTTCATTTGTTTGTTGTTCTGAAAAACTACGTACTATCTAAAACAACAACAGCAGGTAAATCGATTAGAATTTAGTCAGATAAAAAAATATTTTTACCACTCCGCGTCGAATACGAGTCGATACTGGTGGTGGAAGATAAAATGTATTTTCTTTATCACCGCCATCATCACGTACTACTCGGCTGCGTTTCAACGAACGATCACAATTGTTCTCATCAGTTTGCAAATGTTCGTATGCTCGTTTCTACAAAAACAACATTTTTCTATTCAAATCAAATTATTCGATTGTTTTGTTACTTTATTTTTAATTGACGATATACCACTCTCATTCTGTGTCAATACGGGCATATCATCTTCATGGATACTATCTGATAGTATTAAAGGTAGTGGCTGTCCACGTTGATATCGATTCGTATGACAACTATCGACATTGGTACTATCACGGACTGGTGTTACAGTTGAAAGTGTCATGTCAAATAATTTGACGAAATGATCGGGATGTGTTTCCTGAGAAAATAAAAAATGGATTTTTCTTTTCGATTTAGTTTGATTTTGGGTTAACTTACTGATGAGGATTGTGATCGTGTTTTCATCATTTTGATGGTTGATTATTAAACTCTAGAAAATAGAATAAAATAAGATCTTTGCTCCCATTCGAACATATGTACGGAGGTAGACAGAAAGATAGATGTTTTCGCACGATTATCTTTATTAAATAAAGAAAGAAGAAGAGAGCTGAAGAGAGAGAGAGAAAAGAAAAACATGTACGCATACGTCTGTGTATGTTTAAGAAAACCAATAATAATAGGAGAGAGAGAAAACACGAAAGAAAACGAAATGTTGAACAGAATGTTGTGTTGATAGTCAGCGACATCGCTCTAATCAACTACGGAGAAATGATATTTTGTGTTTGCAGCGAAATTGAAAAGTTAAATAAATGATTTGATTAGTCTTTCGCGCGTTGTTCATGTTCAATATAAACAGTCTCACTACCTAAGTGTATCAAATCGAATGTCTCGTTGAAAATGAGCGTATCAACAGCAATACAAACAAATAAATCGAAAGCTTGATGATATTCTTGTTTCGAAGGAAAAGAAAACTATTCTAACAAATGTAAACATTTGACGCCTATTCGTGCCGCTCATCTTGTTCCGCCCTACACTAAATACTAAACATACAACAGCAACAATATAATCTAAGTCGATAAAAACAAACAATGAACAATATCGAATTGATAGTCTTATCTGAATGTATCCTATTGTTGGACAATAGAATTCAATGGCTAGACGTGAATATCAAAATCATTTTCAATAGTTCTCATGAATACATTTGAATTGAATTACACAATTAATATCTGAATTCGAATCATAATTTAGCACTTAGGTGAATATTGAAACGAATTCTCTTTTTCGCACAAAAGCAGAATGTTCGTTGATTCATAAGAAGATGAAAGAAACATCATGCATATACGTATTTCGCCATACAGACTGTCACCATTTGCACTAAGAACATTTATATCGTGTGGTGCGTGTGAAAAGGAATGAGAAAAAGAAGAAGCTGTGATGACTAGAAAAATGTTGACAACATGTCTGGCGGGATTATAGGTTGCTTGCTTTTTGTTTAATATAATTTTGAAAATCAAGAATAATTGTTATAGACAAAATAAATGGCATATCATCGTTTTTTCTCTTTGAACAACATTCTATTACTGTCATTGATATATTAGATTATCGTATTTGCTAATGATAGAGATGAAAAATTCATATCTCAATTATAGTTTTGTTTGAACATACTTTTTTTCTATCATTTTTAAAGAATAACTTGATAAAAAAATTCACAACTACTCATCGAGTGATTCTATCTATTCATTCATTTTTATCAACAAGTTGATAATAATTATGATATATGTGAAGGACAGTGCTCGTTTTTTTTCTTTTCTCTAGATATAAAGATACACTAAACTTGTATTTGTTGTCTTCTACCTTTTTTGGACTAGAAAAGAAAAAGAAACAACTTGCATATATTAAAATATGTCAATTTCTATCATCACAACATTGGCAAAGGTACGCATTGTAATGCTGTAGGTTGAGTTATTAAATATTGGCCAGGTGTTGCAATGACATACGATGATTGACTTGAATCAAGATTAAGTACAGGTGCATTGGCATCGGTGAATTGTAATGGCAGGGTTGCTGCACCGACACCACCGGTTAAAACTAGAGGTGTTTGTTGAATACCTGTTGATGCTAAAGGTACGATATTTAAACCACCGGTTGTGACAAGTGGTGAGACTGCTGGCTGATGAGCGTAAGAGATTGGTTCGATGGAAATACCCGATCCAACGCCACTCATACGTAATTGATCAGAAAGAATATCCGGATAAGCATGATTGGCGAAATAACTTTGCGGATCGGTTGGTTTTTCTTTTAATACATCCTTGAAAGCGCCAACAAATTCGGGAAAATCAATAAAACCATCACGATTTCGATCGATAGTGACAAACATATTTTCAATAACTCGATCAACCTGTTCATTATTAGCTTGTAGAAGAACATCTCGTAATAACTGACGAAAAATAGTACGATCAAGTTTACCAGTACCACCGCGCGTTAAATTCAAAAATTCTCGATGAAGAATAGCTATATCAGCCGGATTTAAGCCAGCAATATTGGCAATTGCTCCAAAATCAGTATCACGATAAACGGCACTGCCGCCGGGTTGTCCGTATGGATTACCTCCGCCTAAATGTTGGAGAAGAGGGCTTGGCGGTGGAGTTCCATAGGGCATGCCACCAGTCATTGGATAATTGTTATACGCCATTGGATATCCGCCGGGTGCACCGCCTCGTTGCATTTGTTGAACTTGTGCATTTAAATTTGCTACTTGTTGATTGAGTGCCATCAGTTGTTGATCACGATTGAGTGGACTTGTATTCATAGGCGCACCAGGTCGACTAATTCCTGGTGAACCGGTATTATACGTTGGTATAGGTACAGTTGGTTGTTTTTTCTTTTTCGATGATGATCCACCCATAATTTTTTCGTTCAATTAATATTATATTCACTAATATCTTTTGCAATGACGATGATAATCGTACCTTATGTTTGGTTGTCGTTTGTGTACGACGTTCTACTTGAATGCATATACATCGATAGGGGAGAGAAAAAGAGACGTCCGTCCTTGTTTCATTCTATCAAGGCTTATTAAAAAACAAAATAGCTGTTTACTATTCGAAATAGAAAAACATTTTTGAGTTAATTGTGCTTGAATTCATTAACGCAAAAGAAATGATCGATTTTTTTTGTTTTGAATAATTTATTTTGATTTTTTTGTTTGTTTATTTTATTCGAACGTTGTTCTTACACAAATCGAATATCGAGAATAGAGACAAATGTTTTGAAGAACGAAAGAAGAACGAAAAGGTTTTCAAAAGAACAAAACAAAGTGAAAAACAAAGAGAAGTAGAAGAAGAAAAAAAACGTTATGTGCGAGTCTGTATGCATGCGTGTGTGTGTGTGTATTTGTATTATTTTCTTGTTAAAAGTAATAGTTGCTGTTAGAGTAATTGTAGAACGGAGAACAAAAGAAGAGAGAAAGAGAGAAACAAATCATAAATTCAAGATCAACAACAATCATCATGACAAGAAAAAGAAATAAACAGATGTAAAACAAAAGACTATCTCATATACATAAACAAGTGTAAAAAGAAAACCTTGTTGCCGTTGTTGAAAAGAAAAACAAAGAAGAGAAAATTATTGTTCGTATGTATGTGTGTTTTTTGTGTATGTGTATGCATATACATGATAGAAATACTGTCGTTTGTCTTGTTTTGTTTGAAACGAAAAAATGAAACATCATTATTCAACAACCGGTTAACAATAAACAGCAATAACAGAGAGAGAGAGAGAGTATTCAAAGTCTTTGTTTGATGATAGACGATTAAAAGAAATGAAAAGTAAAGAAATGAAAAGAAGAAAAACATTTTTTTTATGTCGAAAATATCTGAGTTGATGATGCTTGAAAATAAAACTAGGAATTCGAAACACATAGGAAACAGAAAAACGTTCTTTTCAACATACTAACTCATGAATGTCACATACAAACATATGACTCAGAGAAAGTCAGAAGAAAAAGAAAACAAAATCGAACAGAAACAGGTAACGAAAACCAAAGTTCAGACAAAATACACACACACGCACACATACATAGTATAACGATCGTATACAGATAGTGATGTAAGTAATAATGAGAGAGTAATGATAATGATAATAATAGTAATAGAGTTGTAGGACGAATAATAATAATAATAATAATGATGATGATGAGGTCTACGAAACAAATAGAGGGAAGACAAAAAAACTGTACAGTTTATTTGAGAATTTTTCTTGTTTCATCAACGACTGTAAGTGGATGGAGGTGCCGAATCGGACGAGAAATGATCGTAACCAGTTGCTGGTTGATAAGCAAATGCATTTGGCGGTCCAGTTGTTGAATCAGCGCCATAATTATATTGATTGGCTGTTGATGGAGGTCCTTGCGAGCCTTGTGGTTGACCAAAACCCCAGCCACCATATGAATATTGAGCTGAACTCGAGTTCGCTCCGCCGAATTGTGGTTGAGTTTGAGGTGGACCAACATTCGTCGCTGGATTACCAGCTGGACCGGACGATGGTGTTCGTCCTTGACCATAAGTATTAGCTTGTGGTGGAGGACCTACTTGCCATGCTGCATTTGAACCAGAACCTGACGATGGACCATACGAACCGTATGAACGTGGATCTATTAGCAAAATGAGAATTTTTTTCGTAAATTTAAATGAGATTTTGTACCATAACTGGTGTTCGGCCATTGTGCAGGACTTATTGGCGACCAAGGTTGATGTAAACCTTGGTTATTCGATGACATTTGTTGTCGATTTGATTGTGATCGATTTTGTCCTTGTTGATTCGTTGGTTGATGCTGTTGTGCAGTTGACATACCAAGTGATGATGAACTTTAGAAGAAAAAAAAAACATCAATTTTTAATTGGAAACAACGACGCATGATGATCGAATTACTTGTAATACGGGTAATGTTGCTGCTGAGCAGCCATTGCAGCTTGTTGATATTGCAATTGTTGATGTGATGATGCTTGTTGTGAACGTTGTTCTAAACAAAAATCCTCGTAAACTTAAATTTCGAGCAAAGAAAGTGAATCTACGTTGTTGATATTGGTACGGATTTTGATTCAACCCCGACATATTATGATAAGCCAATTGGGCTTGTAATGCATTATTCATGTTATTATTTTGTTGATTATTTTCATTCGTTTTCGGATTAGCTCGTTTGCAATCGATAACTTTTCCGGCTAAAGTATGATGAGGTTGTTGAAGAACAGCTTCGGCACTGGCTTCGTTTTCGAAGAGAATAAAACAGAATGGTCGTCGTTTTTGTTTGACTTTATCAACTGGCGCTTCGATTTGAGAGATTTGTCCGAATTGAGAAAAGTATTCATGTAATTCAGCGTCAGTTACTTCGGTATCTAAACCGCCGACGAAGACCTTACGTGCAAGTGCTTGATCACGACGATGTGCTGTTTTGGTATCAACACGTTTGCCTTGAATTATATGCAGATCTTGCGAGTAAACTTTGTCTGTCGAATCGTGATCTTCGAAAAGAACGAAACCAAAGCCTTTCGAACGACCTGATTTATCGAATTTAACAGTTGCGTTTTCCACAGTTCCAAATTGAGAAAAATATTCACAAAGATGTTCAACTTTGGTATCCGGACTAAGTCCGCCGACGAATACTTTTCGTGCATTCATCGAATCATTCGCGGCATTATCATTGCCCACATTGTTCTGTCGACGTTGCTGCATAATCGATCCATTGTTATTATTATTATTGTTGTTGTTATTTCCATTGTACGATCCTCCATATCGATTTTGATGTTGTTGAGGTGCCATCGATCGATTATTCGCATAACCATTGTTTAAATATTTGGCTGGTGGTCCTGAATAGACCGTGCCTGTGACTGGTGATGTCATAGGTTGTTGTTTCATAGCGAACATTTGCATTGAATTATCAAATGCGTGTCCCATGTTATTCACTGAACCGTTGCTCGATCCGTTGGCACTATTGCCATGAACTTGATTCGATGGTGATGAACCGTTTCCTGTGGGTGACGGTTGGTCAAGTACGTTGCCAGACGACATGTTAAAGTTTTTGTTTGAAATAGAATGTTTCAGACAAACAAGAAAACAGACAAATAGGCAGATTTATACAGACACGTGAGAATCAAATGGAAAATAAAGAAATCCAATAGATAGATAGATAGAGATAGAACAATTGAACAAAAGAATGAAAAAAAAATAGGAAAAAAAAACGAAACAAAAAGAGAAAAAGATTTCTGAACACACGAAACACACAAGAAGAAAAAAAGAAAGAAGAAACAGATAGTAGTGGCTCGAAGAAAAAAAAATAAACAAACAATCGAAGAGAAAAAAAGAAAGGAAAGCAAAAAAATCAATCAAATAGGAAAAAATAAACAATTAGAATCGACCAATCTCTATGGTTTAGCACATTTATGCATTTCTTGCTAGACGAAGTGTTGCTACTCGATGTATGCACGGTTGCTTGGAGAAGTCGATCAAAACGATTTGAAAATGGTTCAAATAAAATACAATTAACTTTTGTTTATGATATTTTTATTATGTAGAAAATCAAAATAATTTCATTCTGTTAGGTTATGCTTAGGTATGCAAAAAACATTGACGTTTTTTTCCTTTATCGAACACAAAATTTTACTTGTTCGTTGTTTCTTTTCTTTTTTTTGCTCGAAAAATAAAGAGTTTCAAGTATGCCGATCGATATTGAAAAGCCTTCAACACGTAAACAACCATTACGTCGTGGTATTCATATAACTGAACATAAAGATTATCGTATTAATCCTGAGCCATTAAGTCTTGCAAGAAGCGGATTTTTTACTCGAAGAATTTCTATCGCCGACGAAATTGGTGAATAATTTGTTGTTATTCGACTTCGAAAACGAAAGAAAACATATCGAATTTGTTTAGAGAGCATTAACAGGCACGGATGATTTAGCAAATATTCGAGAATTGGAAATGATTGTTGACACATCCGATACAAGCTTGGGCAATTTTGGAATTTATTTACAGAAATTAGTTCAACTGAAATTAAGTAACAGTGTTATACCAAGAATTAGGTATTTGCTTTTCAGTTCGTTGGAAAATCAATCTGCTGTTGTTGTTGTTTTTTAAAGAGATCTTGGTACATCATTATCTCATGTGCGAATTCTTTGGATGGCACGTTGTTGTCTGAATGATCTCGATGGTATAACTAGTCTTCAGTCATTAGAAGAACTTTACGTCGCATATAATGAAATATCTGATTTAAGTGCACTGAGTATGCTTGAGAATTTACAATTGTTAGATCTTGAAAGGTAGATTATTATTTTCGAGTGAAAAAACAATTCTGTTCTAATCATTTATTCAGTAATTTGGTCGATGATTTACGGCAAGTCGAATTTCTTGCACTCTGTCCTAGTTTGACTTCGATTACACTTGAAGGCAATCCGGTAAAATGACAAAAAAAACGAAAGCAAATAAACAAACTTTGATCGAACATTTTTCGATTAGATTAATAATCATTCAGATTATCGTTCGGAAATCATCCAACGTTTGCCTCGACTTCAAACATTAGATGATGTTCCAACAAGTCGAACAACGAAACTCTCATCGTCGATACTCAACGAGGGATCCATGTTGTTTCAACAAGATTGGTCGTTGATTGAAGAATGTATTGCTGCTGGAATGGCACCACCTGATGAAAAACTAGCTTGTAATCAAGGTAAATCGATCGATGAGGAAACATTTTTTCTTAACTGTCGATTGTCTAGCTGATGCTCGACCTCGATCAGCAAATAAAAGTCCATTGAATCGTCCGACTTCAGCTGCATATTATCGTCCTCGATCCGCAGCTCGTCCCAGTTCCACCGGTAGTATTCGACCGCCATCAGCAGCCACCAGACCAAGCACTGACCCGGTAAAATCTGAATTACTCGGTAAGATTATTGATCATCAAATCAAATCGTTGATTTTCCTATTGAATTTCAGATGCTAATGAAGATGTAGTCAGTGAATTAACAATCGGTCCTGCCTTTCAAGGAAATCTAACGAAGATTCTACGAACAAGAAAACAGCAACAATCGCAAACAAACGATACGACTCCTGTAAAAACAGTCGAGAAAACAAAAGCATCAGCATCCGTATCCTCTACACCAGTCAATTCAGCACAATCATCGTCTGTTAATAGTCCGTTAATGGATGAAATTGATAAATGGAAAATTGAACATAATCGGTAAGAACAATTGATCTGTTCGAACGAACGAGATTTTCAAATGACGAAATTTGATTAAATAGAAAAATTGAAGAACGTAAAAAACTTCTTGAACCTCAAGTTTTACGTCTTGATGACGATGATCTACTTGAAAATGATCTTGAAGTTGATGATTCTGATGAAGACAATAGTTACGAAAAACAATCAAATTACTATCGACACGACGAACAAGACGAAGACTCAAGAACAACAACCAATCAACAAAGTTTCGGTCTTGATGAGGCATTTCTACCGAACGATCAAAGACGACGACCATCAGTCACATCAACACGTAGTCCAGAGAAATCAGAAAGCCGACTTACTACCGGTGATACAGGTAGCAATCTTTCATCAATCATCTTACTTCAGTACTCAACTTGACTAACTTCTAGGTTATCGATCAAATTCAGCGTCAAGTATCCGTCCTATACAATCTCGTGCAAGTTCTCGTGCTTCAACAATTGACAATTCGTAATAGAAATAAAAAAAAATCAATAACTATTTCTTGTCTCTGCTTTTTTTTAAATATAAATCATAGAAATGGGACAATGGATCGTTATCGTTCGCCGATGCGTGTCAATCACGAGCCAGTCCTTGCGCCTGGAAATGCGCATCGACCTCCAATGTCTTTTCCGACTGAATCTTCATCTTCAAAATCAAAAGGACCATCGTCTCCGACGAAGAAATCACTGAAAGAATTGCGTAATGATCCATTACCAACGCTTTCACGTCTTCCACCGCGTAAAACGTAAATCCATCGTCAATCTTTTTTTGTATTCTCATTATTTTCGAAACGTCTTCTCTCTTCTGTTTATTAATAAAAACGTTTTAGTTATAACTTTCAATCCTCTGATAATTTTTTTCTGTTGCTTTCTTTTTTTCATATGACAACAATAAAGCAATTTGTTGATAAATTCGAAATGTTAATCTTCTTGAGGTCGAATATTCTCGGTTTTAATCCATAAACAAGATCGTATAAAAAACGGAGGAAAGAAGAAAAAAAAACTGTGCGTAAGACATAACACAAGCACGCAAAAGATAGATAAATACGTAGATGAATAGAGATATATAATATATTGTGACAAAAAAAAGAAAAAGAAATCAATAGAAATTTGTCTTTTCTCATCAATATCTTTCCAATAGGTTTGAACTAGATTTATTCTAATCTTGCACCATCGACTATTTTTTTTTCGTTTAAAAACAAAAGAGTAGAAGAAAAAAGCGAACAGAGCAGAAAACAAAATGAAACAACAATAAAAAGACAGCAAAAGAAGAAGAAAAAAAACAAATAGATTAACCAATAGAACTAATGTTTAAATAAAAAGACACGACAGAAAAAAACGAACGTCGACTAACTCACAGGATGTTTTTCTATGTATAAAGTTCTTATTGTTGTTTTCTTAGAATTCAAACTGACTGGGAATGTATGATGTAAGTTTCGTTTCTTCTAGTCAAGTATTTATAATTCATCACCGGCATGGGCTGAATTAGTGTCTTCGGCATCTGATTCTTCATCGGCATCTGGTTTGGCTGCTTTAGCTTCTAAAGACAAAAAAAATTTACGATCTTTCGATTTTAAATCGGAGAATTAACTAACCAGCTTCTTTTTGTTTTCGTTCTTCTTCTTCTTTCTTACGTTCGACTTCGTCTTGTTCTTCTTTCATTTTCTTTTCGGGTTCTTTCGTTTGTCCCCATGTTTCATTGCCGAATTCTTCAGCACGTTCAACGCTGTCTGTGATAATTACATTATCGAAGATAGTGCCTGATTTGACTTGCCATAAATCGAAACCAATAGCACCGATATCTTTAAATAAATAAAGATTTGGATCTTCAACATATTCGGGATTGTCGATTTCTGGGTGAACCCATGGGCCTTTGTAGGCTGGATTATCGATTTGTTTGGCTTTCCAGACACCTTTGTATTCGGGATTGTCGATCATGGGTGGTTCCCAAGCGCCATCGATTTCATCATCCCAATCTTCAGGTTGTTTAGCTTCTGGGTCTGGAATATGTTCTGGCTTGTCCCAATCTATTTCACGAGAGAAAAGAGCATATTTTTTAAATATTGATTTTAATCGTCATTTAAATGAGAATACGAACCAGCTGGTTTGCTATCACTTGGATCATCGATTTTAGCTTCATCGACCCAGTCGGCTGGTTTTTTGGCTTCGGGATCTGGAATTCGTTTTGGTACAGTAAAGTCCCAATCTTCTTCGAGTTTGCCACTTTCAACTTTTTCGTTATCGATACGAACTTCATAGGTATTGTCTGGATTGAGAATCAATGTGTAGAGATGTGTGAGTTCATCATCTTTGCATTTGATATCTTTTTTAATCAATAAATTCTTTCCTTTGTATGTAAAGATAACGTGAACTTTCTTTGTGCTATATCCACAGATATCAGGTCCTGAACAAAAAGATAAATAAAACAAGGTCAAATGAGAACGAGAGAGGAAAAAACGGGTGAATTCTACTTACCGAACATAATGTTGTATGGCGAATCACCGGTAAGACCTGTTTGGTCGATATCAGATGAATAGACTTTAACATAACCACCACCACAATCAATTTTTTGCTCATGTTTAACAGTAAATTGAATGACGAGGGTTTTGCCTTCGTTGGAAAATTTATCGAATTTAGCAGAAAGACCATAAAAACGAGCATCTTGTGATGTTTGAAGACCTAGAAAGTAAATATTTAACAATAATTTTATCAAGACATTGGTCGATGTCGTCGACTTACCGAGATCTTTTTTGGCATCACCATAGAATTTACCATGCGAAAGTTTGAATTCACCTAAGTCCGATTTAACTGTTGATTGTATCCATCGTTTTGTGTAACTTTCATCTAGAAAACCGATTAATCTTAGATCAAATCTTAATTAACAAAATGCAATCTTACCTTCGAATTTTTCTACGAAATAATCGGTTGAATAAACAGTTGCAACTAAAGCAACCAATAGCAATAAATAGCTTGCCCGGATCATGATAAAGATGATGCTAAAATGAAATGAACGGGTCAGCGGTCAGTCAGAACAATATGAAGATTTCTCCCTCCCTTCGTCTTTCTCTCTCTTTCTCTCTCTTCCTCTTTTTTTCTCCTTCTACTATTCTGCTTCGTATTGAGTATATAGCAATGAACTCGAATGAAAACGACGAAGTAAAGAATACGACTGAGATGCCTTTCTTATTCTTTTCTCTTACTATTATATTTAATGGACGTGAGACGAAAAGACGAATCAACGGGCCAACAGCAGAATATGGGTTGTGTTCGAATGATTGGGCGAAGCGAAGTTATATCGACCTATCATAGATCAACGTGTGGATATTGAAATATGTTCACGACTTCGAATATTTCTTATTTTTTCTCGATAGGAAACTATTAAATTCATTGATATTTGATAGATTCAATGAAATCAAACAAAAATCTTCGATGATATCATTGAAATAACGCCATCTATACTAGATGGGGTCTCGTTGTCTCACAGAATAATCTGTCTATCAAGTCTAAATCCGTTGAATTAAAAATTGAAATCAAAAGTGTACGACAATGACGATTGACAATTTCAATCTCGAACCTATTCATCACAGAAAAGTTATGAAAGAAAAATCAGCGTACGTATTTCAATTCTACAACAATGATAAAGTGCAAAGATCAAATTAATTTACTTCTCAGACACAGTCAACACCCTCAATTGACTTGAGAAAAAAAGTACTGAAAATAAAGTCCTCGAATAAATGCCTCGTTATACGAGTTATCATTGCAAAGATGACATATGAAAAAAATGCTCTGATGCATAAACTTTTATCTGAAGGTGAGAGTGCGAATTTCGTTTGCAACGAAGCCAAACTCTGTCTTGTTATCTCTCCACAAGAATGGACTATGTTTTGATGTAATTACAAAGGAATAACAACAAACAAAAAAAAAGTAAAACAGTTTATCAAAATGACTAAAGAAAATGTGAATATAGATTCTGTTGAGTCCCTTTTTTTTTTGTTTCATTTTATTTGTGTTAGGTTATTTTTCTTTGAATAGTTGTATATCATTTGCTTAGATCAGAAGCAATGGATTTAGATGATTCAACAGATCGAGATAGGAAAAGTTCAACAAGTCAATATCATTTACAAATAAATGAACCAGAAATCATTGGCGACACGCCAGAAGCAGTTGACGATTATATTACACATCATCGAGGTATCTATTGGAGATTACTTTTCCTTAATTTAGTTGTTCTATGGGCATACCAATCATTAATATCAGCTCAAAATTATTATTCACATAGTTTTGCTGAGTATCATATTGACTTTTGGGGAACAGTATCAGCTGGTGTTTCAATGTTAGCACTTCACATTCTTCAATTAGTATTCGGACTGTATAAATACGGTTTTAGCTTACGTATTATACCCGGTTTCATTGGTTATATTGTCGTAGCTGTTCTAGTTATGAGTATTAAAAATGCATATTTATTAATTATTTCATTCGGAGTTATTGGAGCACTTAATACATTAACTGAATCTCCGATTTATGGTATTGCTGGTTTATTTTCAACAGGTTCATTTACACAAGCAGTTCAAGTTGGTAACGGTCTCGCTGGATTTTTAAATGTGACATTCAATACAATCATACGTATTATTGTCTATTTATCACATAGTAGTATCGATAATGATCAATTGTCATTCTATATATTTATGAGTATATTAATATTATTATGTTTTATTGCTCTATTTGTTTATTATCAATTGATGAATATACCACCGGTTAAAACTCGAGTCACGCAACAAATGGCAGTATTTGAAATCGAACGACGAGGCAATGTTGAAGTCGTTTTAAGTGAACAGGATATGTCGTTTTGGAAACTAGCATCTATTCTAAAAATTCACTTATTTGTTCAATTTTATATTTTATTTATAAGTTTATTACTATGGCCAGGCATTCCATGTGGTGTAACCACAAGGGGTTGGTTTGGTTTTGGCGGAAAAACTTGGTGGTGCTCACCGTTTATTATCGGTACATTCAATTTCGGTGATCTTATAGGTCGTACAGTTGCTGTTCGAGTTCATCGATATTTTTCACCGAATTCATTATTTGCATGTGCAATTTTAAGAACTTTCTTTATAATAATTATCTTTGTTCGTCACTCAATCGATAATATACTTGTCCTATTTTTGATAGCATTCATGGGTATGACAAATGGTCTATTGGCAACAGTCACTTTTATGGTTCGGCCAGATTCAATCAAAGGTGTTAACAATTGTGAACGAGCTGCCTATCTAATGACAGCAGCTCTCTATGCGGGTATTGCAGGTGGATCAATCCTTGCCGTAGCTTTATCGTTATCAGGAGTTATATCGTAGAATATTTTCTTTTTTTTGTCTTAAAATAAAATATTAATAGTAACTAAATGTTATTTTACAAAATATGTCGTTTTATATGTTCTAATTTTGGGAAATTCCATTGAATATTTGTTAAAGACAATGAATTTACAAATGAAAATTTGTTTGTATTCGTTTTTAAACAAGTATCACTTGAATTTGTTCTAATTGCCAAAGATTGTAACGATTTTACACGCCAATAAACTGTTAAAATCGAGTCGTCACCTGAATATTCTCTAGGTGTTGTTCGATGTTTTTTACTCTTTACAGTCAATTTAAGATGAATTCGTCTTAATTTATTCATAAGCAAATTTTCATTTGAAAGAACTTGTTGAAGAAGATTGACTAATGTTTGTCTTTGAACTTGCCGTTCGTTTTCCTCAATAAAATAATTTAAAAGTCGGTTTTGTCTTTGAAGTAAATGTGAAAATAAATTTTGTAAATGGTCATTTGTTTGATCTAATGAAAGAAAAAGTAATTTATTCAATGATTGTTTCTTTTTCAATTCGAAATTTGTATCTTTCAGTAATTGTTGTTCACGAATTAATTCTGTTAAAATTCGATGGTCAAACATGACTCCAAAGAAAAATACAAAAGAAGGAAAGGAAAAACTTTTCAATAAGTTAACGCGCTCATATTCAATTGAAATATGCAAACAATGAGAAAGAACATTTAGACTCTATTTTTGCTTTTTCAAAAAGATTCTTGAGGGTGGATAATTTCCGAGTTCAGTCAAGCGGTCTAATGTTAGTCTATGGTATGAGATGTATCAAAATAAAGAGACAGTCTATGGAAAACAAAGACCTATGACTTTAATTATCTACAACATTTACGTCCATGTTATTCTTTCGATATGACAGATGTTAAAAGAACATAATGAAATTAATGATAAGGACTTATATCAGACTTTTTTTTTCTTGTGAAATTATAGATCATATGTTGAGCATGAAAGATTAAGATTTGTTGTTAAAAGTTATGAAAAACTGAAAAAAAAACATAGTATTTTTCTTTTTGGAATGTAGATTTTAATAAGAAATTACACATGATATGATTAATCGGAATTCAATGAATCTACTCGTATAAAAGATAAAAATATCTTGTAGTTTACTTTAAGAACAAAATTAGAGTTCATTGAAGCGACCGATGAACAAATCCTTTTCAAGGGTATTGCGGAGGTTGTCGAGCATTTTTTCATGTCTTTTTGTATCTCTCGTTTGCTGTTTTTCCTTTTCGAAAGTCAACGTCATAAATTATTATTATCATTATCTTGTCATTGATGTTAATTGCCTAAATTTCGAAAAAAACAGGACTCTCAAATTGAGTTAATTCTTAGTTTATATGCGTATGTCATAACTGACAATTCATATTTTAAAATCATATGTTGACACAAATGTTCTCTCTATTGTTTGATGAAATTGAACAACATTCAAAAGAAAAAGATGTTTTAATCAAATGTATCGTTCTTGTTTAACAGTTTGCAACAATTGCGATGCTTGTTTGAGATCGATTGCGTGCTGATCTAATTGTGTCATATAATTCTGACGTTCATGAATCCATTGAATAAATGATTTGTTGAGATCAGTTTGCATCGAATCCAATTGTCCACCGTATTCACTTGGTAATAACGATGGATCGATGAATTTTTGTAGAGATTTTTTTGCTGAATTAATTGATGTTCTCGGATGTAGATAGATTCGATCGTTAAACGTTCGAGTATGAAATAACCTTGCTAAATACAAAGCTGTATTGAGTACCGATGGATAATTATACAAATGTATTTGACGAATATGTACAGGATAGATTTTAGCCCAACAATCAATAAATCGACGAATACGATCAGGTGTAAATTTAATTAAATGTTGTAAACGAATTTCTGTAAAATCGAAAATAAGTATTAGTCCGTAGGATTGAGATGCTGGTTGACTATTGATGATATCGATAACAGCGAATGTGTATCGTGTGACATCATCAATTGAATAGATCGATGGATCATAATGTCCCATTCGTAGAACGAAAATTAAATGTTTTTCTCTGGTTGCTTTAGGTAATTGCAGACAGTAAGCTAGCTGAGCTATTTGAGACATAATAGGATTTTTAATTAAATCGCGATTTGTGAACCTGAAAAAACATTATTTTCGCGATTATGAAATAAGGAAAAATTGGTTTACCATTGACGATTTTCTGTTCGATATCTCCAGAAATTAATCAAACGTTCTTTTGAATTTCCCAAGCGAAAATCAGTTACACGTAAAAATCTTAGTAGAAACTCATCGGTGTCCAGAGAATCTAAAATCGGTTTTTGTTGTTGAACCCATTGTCGAAGATGATGAATATGATCTCGAATAGTTAATAATTCGCCGTTGTTGATATCAACTTGTGTCATGATAAACGCATTCGACTTGTTCACGTTATAGAATTAAATAAATAGCTGAAAAGATGAAAAAAAATACTATTCAATGACTCTATTTAATTTTCTCTTTTTCTCTCTCTCTCTCTCTTTTTTTCCTCATTCCTTTTCCTAACATTTACTGCATATAACTGTTTCCGATAAACAAAAAGCAGATGAGTACCACTTTTTTAATGCTTTACGGATTTTCTCTTTTCTGTATTTGCTTTTGAACCTAGAATCATATTTGAACAAAAGAAACACATTGATTAAAATAGATAAATAATAAAGACTATGCAAACTGAGCTTGTCAAAGAAAAGAAAATCATGGCACGCATCGAGTAGCTACGGACTAAATAAATACTTGAAAGATGTTCTTCAGACAAACATGTTTCAACTAATTATTTGAACAGACAAAGATTGTTAAGTAACATGAAACGTAAAGCTGAATTTTGAGGAAAAAAAACTGTAACTATATCATTTTACAACGATTAGTTATGCATTCATGACATTTTCAATATTATTGTTATTATCATCATCATACAACTATGTTTTATCTAAATGAAAACCAATTAAGAATCAGTTCAAGAGACTAATTCAGCACGAATGATATCAAAAGAAAGTTCAATTGGTTTCATCGATGCTGAAAAATACATTAACGAGAAGGAAGTTAGAATTTTTTTTAGAATCAATTACTCTTAAAAAGAAAAAAAAATGGAATACGAACCCTGCATGAAATGATGAGTGTTATTCTGTTCTAAACAAATATGATTTTATAAAAAAGAGAAAATTTAATTTCGAAAAAAGTTATCTGACTACTTTTGCCTTTAGACAAATTTGTAATATCAGACTCATTTCTTTTATCGGAAAGAACAACCGGCAGTAATCAAAACTTATTAATTAGAAAGTACTATGTCCTAGACTAAATATTTCATGTTTTCTTTTTATTTCTGAAATAACTAAAAGTACAACTCCTTCGCTCTCATTAATATATAAAATATGCATTCGAAAGATAAATATAATATTTTATTTTTAAACAAAAGAAAGAAAAATCCGATGGACGTCACCGGTAACCGATGTAAACGAAAGAAAAAACTGCTGATGATTGGTTTTTAACAGTCCATCAATAAAAACACGACTAAAAATTAAAATGTGAAAAGAAAAACGGACACATACTGACACGATACAATTCTCTTCCTCTTTTTTTTTCATATTTTCAATCATGTCAAACAATAATGGATTCACACCTCTGCCTCTTTTTAATAACAATAAATCACTTTATGGCACACGAACTCAAACAAATCAGTCATCGAAAAAAATCTCCATTATTGAAGATAAAAACACGTTTGAACCCGTTCGGAATTTTCCATCATCAACAACATCGAATATCAATCAACATCGAATAGCATCTGTAAATAGTTCTCAACAGTTCGAATATTCGCCTTCATATATTCAAAAACAAATACAAATACAAAAACAAGCATTGAATGTGCTGGATCTTGAACAAGTTCATGGAAATGTTTTTCGACAATTAGAAGAATGGAAAAGTTCGATGAATAATCGTGTACAAATGATGAAAACACGTATGTCAGACGAAAATAATCATTCATACGAACAATTGTCAACATTGTCGAGTTTAACGAAAAAAATGCTCGAAGAAAATCTCATTCGACAATTACTACAAATGAAAACAAATCCGCAGACGATTACAACAGAAGAACTCGATAAAATTGAACAAGGTCTAGATGAACTTCGTCTCAACATCGAATCAATTCAACAATGGCAACTAGAATTAGATTCAACTGATGTTGATATTAATGGAGACATACAATTACATAAATTAACAGATTTTAATAAACATCAATCATTACCAAAACC
>Ga0209952_1000958_pt1 | contig 27622 bp, 35 predicted proteins | sample ThiBiot_750_biof_2_FD_183951 | JGI IMG/M metagenome (GOLD analysis project Ga0209952, IMG submission 183951) | Wastewater bioreactor microbial communities from Cape Town, South Africa - Thiocy_cont_750_biof (SPAdes) | ecosystem: Engineered > Bioreactor > Thiocyanate-remediating >...
ATTGTTTTTTTTTCTTTTTCACTTCACTTCACTGTTTTTCTGCCTTTCAATTCAAAAGCAAACAGAATTTTCTTTCGTCAATTTACTGTATCTAATATTTTATTAATTTTTTTTTGCAAAGTACAAAAATAAATTCAATGTCAAATTCTATTGTCGAACAAAATTCGGTATGTTGATTATAGTTCGATAACTTGGCTGTTGAGTCAATAGAGCAGTTAGATCCGATTGAAGATTAAAAACTAATTGCTTCAATTCTCGATGTTCGTATTCGACACGTGCTAGACGACCTTTTAATTTCGCTATATCGACTTGTTCGTCCGAAATCGATGAAGTATTCGGCGAATAACATCGTTCTTCGGGGGAACTAAACGATTAATTCATAGGAAAGGAAAAGAAAAGTGTAAACGAATAGTTGAGTTACTATTTCGGAGATTCAATTGTTGCGGGTGTTTTTTGTTGTTGAGTCATAAACCTTTCAAATTGATCGACTCTGTCCTGAAGGTACGGAAAGAAAAAAACACAAAAAGAAACGGTCATTAAATGTGTTTTCTATGGATCATGTGTTTAGTTTTGAAATCAGGAAGAAATTTTCTTAATTGTTTGAATATCATGAACAATATTAATCGAGTAAATAAGCGGAAAATAAGATTTTGTTAAAAATAGGTCTATTTTTACCTTATGATCCTGAACGTATGCCTGTGGGAAATTCAATTAAATTATTGTGAAATAATTTTGCAGACACAAAAGAGGATTATGTGTGAGAAAAGTACACAAGATGCGAACGCACAGAATTGGTGTACTCACTTGAATCAATTGTGAATAATCATTGTTCAACGATGCACGTAATTGATGAAGATGTTGAGTTGCATGACGTTTTTCTGATGGTGATGATGATTGATTACGTCGTTGACTAATAGCCCAACGTAATTCACGTTCACTATTAGCTAATTGTTGTTCGAAACGACGATGAGCACGATCGACTGTTTGACGATGGATTTCACTTGCTGCTTCTGAAACGGGAAATGATGTCAAAGTTTGAAGTTCGATTGAATGTTTACGTGCAACTCGATCTCGATTGTCTCCTCGACATGATTGAGAACGTAGACATGAAACTCTCGGATAAGTCATTCGAATTCTTTGTTCAGTCATATTCGTGCGTTTCTTTTCTTCTTTTTTTCAATTGAGAATTTCTCCGTCTTCGCACTCAAACAATGTTTAATGATATTCAACAAAGCGAAGAAAATAAATAACCGAAAGCATACATTGCTTTGCCTTGAGATCTCGGCCATTTTCGTGCTTGTCGTGATGGCACAAACATGTACATTGTCGTTTCAATGACGAAGAATGACATCTTTAGATGAATATGTCAATGGATTGATGAATACACCAATATAAATTTCGTTCTCTTGAGAGAAGATAACTCAAAAAGAAAAAAAAACTGAGAATACTTTGGATTTTAGACTGTCGACATGTTTCGAATTCTTCTCTGTTTGATATTATGTGTGCTGACGAAAGCTCAAGGAACAGTTCGTGTGTCATTAGCAGCTAATGACTGGACAATATCCGATGATAAACAATATACAGTTCAAGGAACGATTCCGGGGAGTGTTCATACAATACTTCTTGCAGCAAAGAAGATTCCTGATCCGTATGTTGGCACGAACGATGTCGATCTACGACATTTAGTGAAAACGAATTGGATTTTTTCGAAAACTTTTAATCTGTCAAATGATGTTCGATCGGCCAAAGAAGTTTTTCTTGTTCTCGAACAGATCGATACCGTTGCCAATGTGACAATTAATCAATGTCCAATTGGTCGAACGAATAGCATGTTCATTCGATATGTTCTCGAAATTCCAACGGATTGTTTACATTCAACAAATGAAATTCTCGTTCATTTTGAATCACCGATTACCTACGCCTATGATCAATCCGTAGAATATAACAAAACAGTTGAACCTGTTTGTACAGTTCCAATACAGAATGGTGAATGTCATGTGCAATTTATTCGAAAAGAACCATGTTCATTTAGTTGGGATTGGGGTCCGGCTTTTGCTCCGATTGGTATTACACGTGATATTTACATTGAAGCATCGAATTATACCGATGCTGATATTCTTCTCGAAAGTGTCAATATCGTGAATTTTAATTCGACAACAAAACTGTGGGAAATCGATGTACTTTTTACGAGTAAAATTCAATTCAAAGGAACATTGAAATTCGTCTTAGTCAATACAACATGGTCATCGGAAGTACCGATTACATTTTCAGCTAGTAGAACAGTTCGATTGTCGATTCCTGAAGATCGTGTCGCACGTTGGTGGCCAAATGGATACGGTGATCAGCCGTTGTACGAACTAACGGTTTCGATAGGCGATCGATTAATTGATGCACGTGTTCTTGGCTTTCGAACTGTTGAATTAGTTCAAACTCATTACACTAGTGGAATCAATGGAACATCATTTTATTTTCTGATTAATTCAGTGCCAATTTTTGTCAAAGGTAGCAATTGGATTCCGCCGGATTCATTTCAAGAACGTGTTTCCGATGAGAAACTCGAACGTCTACTTCTCTCAGCACAAGCTGCAAATATGAATATGTTACGTGTTTGGGGCGGAGGTTATTACGAACGACGAGCGTTCTATCAACTGGCCGATCGATTAGGAATTATGCTTTGGCATGATTTCATGTTTGCATGTAGTTTGTATGTACTTAGAAAACTTTCAATGAAAAGATTCGATTTATTTACGTAGATATCCGGTTGATCAACCATTTTTAGACAATGTTCGTGATGAAATTCTCGATCAAGTCAAACGTCTTCAACATCATCCATCGATTGTTCTCTGGTCGGGAAATAATGAAAACGAAGAAGCCATTGCACATAATTGGTGGGATTTATCACCGTCAAATCTCGAGCAAGCTAAAGATGACTATCGAACATTATATATTAAAACGATTCAAACAGCTCTTAAACAAGTTGATACAGGATCCAATCGACCATTTGTTCCGTCTTCACCGTCAAATGGCCCATTGACAATTGTACAGAATTACATTGCTGATAATCCTCAAGATCCTCTCTATGGTATTTTGTTTTTCAAAAAAACAAAATGAGAAAACTTGTTTTTTTGTTAGGTGATGTTCATTTCTATGGATTTACGGATGATCCTTGGAATTATACGACTTATCCCATCACTCGTTTTCTGTCAGAAACCGGCGTTCAATCATTTCCAAGTCTCGATACATGGCAAGAAGCAACGAATAAACAATCCGATTTCAATTTCAATAGTTCATTTGTTCAACATCGAGAACATTCAACAAATCGATTGAATCAACTTTGGTCATACATTGAATTGAATCTACCATCACCAGCTACAAAAGATCCTTTACTAAGATTTTCTCAATTCATCTATCTTAGTCAAATTCATCAATCAATAACATTGAAATCGATCAGTGATCTATGTCGATTATCATCTTCAAAAGATAAAATCAATCCGAAAACAAGCGAAGGGTAACTGAACGTATATCCAGTCATTTCTCATCATGTCTTGTTGTTTCTCATTTAGTCATACAATGGGCCTCATGTATTGGCAACTCAATGACATTTGGCAAGGTCCAACATGGTCAACAATCGAATACAATTTGAAATGGAAAATGAGCCATTATTATGCTCGTCATATGTACGCACCAATCTATATTGTTACATCACTCTCGCCATATTTAGCTGATATTCATGATTCAACTGCTGAACTCTCAGTAACGATTATTAACGAGAATTTAAATGGTACAGAAGGTGTTCTTATGTGTGGACTTTATAATTTGCAATCATTCGATCCTCAGTTAATGTTCGCTGGTGAAATTTCAATGAATTCATCGGGTCAACATACAATGGTCACATATGATTATTCGTCATTAATGAAACGAGCTGAATGTATAAGTAGTTCGCTATGTATTCTTCATTGTGTGTATGAAACTGGTAAATTATTTGTTCGACAAACTTTATTCTTAACTCGACCGAAGAATTATGTTACTTTCGATCCAAATCTTCAAATTCATAATCTAACAAAAATTTCTTCGAATGATTTTACATTTGTTCTAACAGCCACGCGTCCAGCATTGTTCGTTTGGCTCGATATTCCTTCGACAGTCAGTGGTTATTTCTCTCGAAATGGTTTTCATATGTTTCAACATTCGATTGTCATTTCATTTCATTCCTGGACACCGATTGATACTCTTGAAATACGTCCAGTTTTTTCTCTATTTGATATCACTCAACCATCGAAATAAAATGAATGTGATGATTTTCTAGATTGTGTTTGTCTTTTTCATGTCGTCGAATCTCGCTGAATCGATTAAAAAAGTTCATCAACAATTACGACACGATGTCAAAGACAATCCAGCGGATTCAGTCGACTCGATATGGAATGCTCATGTAAATAATCTCGAGAAATTAAATGAATATGCTCAATCAATGCGGCAATTAGCCGAACAACATTGGGCGGAAAAAGCACATGGACAAACGCGAATAACTTGGTGTGTTGAAAGTATACGAGAGTATTTCTTTCGAAATGGTCTCAAGAGAAAACGCGAACGAGATCAACGAAAAAATCTATCGACAGATATTTGCGATTGTTGTCAACAACGATTGAAAAACGACATTCAAACACCAAGAGTACTTGATGTTGGGTAAAGATAACAACGCGTTTGTTCTCTTTTTTCTATGAAGCAATTTTTTTAATAGAAGTTGTTATAATGCATTTTCTGTGTATAAAGATTTCGATACGATTGCAATTGATATCGCACCAGCTGATGAAGTAAATCATTTCGAATTGAATTGATGTTTTTGATTGATGAATTTTGATTTAGTCCGTTCATCGAATTGATATTCTTCGTGGTCCTCAACCGCCATTAATCTCGTCACATTCATTCGATGTTCTCATATTTTCACTTGTTTTGGATTATCTTCCGACGTGTCGACAGCGTCTATCCGCTTGTCGTATTGCACATGAACTTCTCGTTTGTCTTGGTTTGTTGTTAATCATTGAACCTGATTCGTCTCTTCGTGGTAATCGAGTGAAATCTTGGAGACAAGCATTGGAATCCATCGGATTCGGTCTTGTTTCGTATACAAAAGTTGCCAATCTTCATTGTCTGGCGTTTCGTCGAATGAAATCGAACTGTCCAATGACTGAAAACGAGTTCGAACAAATCGCCCAATTATTCAACATTCCTCAAGACGATATGAGTGATCAATCCGATGAAGAAATTGAACGAAAATCGACTGTCATCGATCGAGATTTATTCAATGAACTTCCATATTCATCTGATTAGGAAAAAAACTATATTTTTTGTGTTTTTGTTTTTATAATTTATAAAAAAAAAAAAAAAGAAGGGAAAAATGAAATTTTATCTTCTCGAACCACATTGTGGACAGTATCTAGCCGACATATTACTAAATGCACTACCGCATTCGTAACATCGTACAGCTGTTTGTGCCGGTTGAGCACGACCGACAGCCGGCGGACGCATTGATGAATTATACTGATTATTGCCGTATTGAGAACGTGTTTGACCATTGTAAGATGATGATGAATATGTTTGCGGAGGTGCCGGAGCTCGACGTGCGTATGAATAACCATCATCGATTCGTTGACGAGCACGTACATTGAGATCGGTATTTTGCTGTGTACGACCTGTACGCATCATAACAGATTGTTGTTGAATGGGCGGACGACGAGCTGATTGCTGTTGTTTTTGATAATAATAATCATCATCGTTCTTTTAAATAAAAATTAGAAGAAAAAAAACAGATTTTTATTTGAAATATTAACTTACATTTTGTTCGTAATAATTTGTTGGCGGCGGTTGTTTCGAACCGAAGCCGAATATTTTTTTCAAACCCCAACTATTTCCATCGGAAGCTGTTTTCCGTGCTGGTGGAATCGGTGGTACTTGTTGATACCTAGATAAACATTTAAGGAACAGTTTTATTTTCAAATTTAAGAGTTTACTCGGATAGATTTCGTCGGTCTCTCATCGGTGCTGAATTCGTGTGTTTATAACCATTGTTATAGGCATCATGCGATCCCGAATAAGCATTCGTACTGTACGATTGCTCTTGTCGATATTGTGCTGATGGAAAACTACGTCCCTGAATATAGAACATCAAACTTTCAAAAACATCTTTTTTGTCTCGTAGTTTCTACTCGATCATATTGCTGATTGTTTCTGAGATTATTTTGTGGCTGTTTTTGTCCATGTTTCGATTGGCAACTATTGAAAACAGAAAATAATCGAGATAGATTTTTGTTCTCTTTTTCTCTACTAAGGAATATGCCGTTGTCCAGCTTGTTGATTAAAATTTCGATGACAATACGGACAATTGACATAGTCCGATGGCACTTCGCTTGGCCGAAACGCTGGCAATGGTCCGCCTTGTTTCATTGCTCGTGTCACTGAACGTGCCTCGCGAATCGACTGAATCAATTGTCGATGTTTTTCTCTCCAGTTCGGTTTCTTTCCGTATCTTGACTAGAAAACGTTTTTCTCGTGTTATTTTTTCACTAAACTCAACTTCAGTTTCAAATTACTCGATCATTCTGAGGTTGAATTTCTCCATTGTAAATCTAAATATGATTATTTCAACAAGCTGCTATTCGCACGTTGTCAATCACTTACTTGTGCTGTTTGTCGTGTTGCTTTATACGGTACATCGGAGCCGGCTGCACGTTGTCTACCGGCATCGAAAACTCGTCGTTTCTTAGTCGAAACTTTTCGACAAATTGCTTGATGTTTATTCTACAATCGAAATATCTGTCAAATGAATTCCAATTTGAATCTCGTCTTGGTATTTTCATTCATCTCACTATAGTTTCAGAATTAAATTGTCGACCACAACTTTTACATGGATATAAACGTAAACGTCTTGTCGGATATTCTATCCAAGAAAATCAGATTTCAATAGAAAAATAACAACGGCAAAATTTCACCTGTAACATCGTCATCCATAATTCTTTTTATTTAGTATATAAATGAATTTGACTACAAACACATACACATAGACATGTATAGAAGGAGAGAATAAGAAAAAAAGCTCTCCTATGGCAACAACAACATCAAAATGACAGAACAGATCGAAAATTTAATGTCTCCATTAAAGAGAAAGAAAAACGATGGCAATGTTTGAGCGTAAAATTAAACCAGCTAATCGTTTTTGAATATATTCGTCGATCAATTAGACGTATTAGGTAGAAGACATTGTATCTAGTGTTAATATGATATATACAGAACACTAAATCAAAGGTCTTCCAAAATGAACGTCATGTTTTAAAAGTAAATTCAAAGTGAACAGTTGGCAAATAACTATTATGTAAATTTTCATTAAACTAACAAATTCATCAATCGTTTTAATTAAAATTTCAATTTCCACACGAGTATTTCTCATTCATTTTTTTTTCTTTTTTTTTTGTTGAAATTAAATATGGATGCATACACACACACACTCACATTCCTACTTACTTGATATGAGAAGAAAAGAAAAGAAAAGTAGATGAAGTCGAGAAAAAAAGAAGAAGAAGAAAGGAACGTTTTACCTGTGATCTGATGTTTCTAACACAAATCCTCATGAATAAAGTTCATCATAACTTTTCTTCTTCTTCTTCTTTTTTTTCTTCAACTTTATAACTAATCCATTTTAGTTGCACAATGTACTTACTTATACTATTATCTATGTTGAACAATCCAACTTGTTCATTTCGTTGCTTTCAAGAAAATGAATAGGAATGCTCTCTCATTTTAAAATATAGAATAGAGAGAGAGAGAGAGAGAGAGAGAAAGAAAGAAGAGAGAATTTTCTTCTTTTTTTCTAGAATTAAAAAAACGAGAGCGAGAGAGAAAAACGTCTGCACTTGTCAAATAGACAAATCTGTCAAGTTTTATCTGTAATCGATCATCGTTAACAGGAATGAATTCCTGAGTTTTTTTTTATTCAATATTTTACCGGAAGTTTAACATTTAGCTAAGATTTTTTTTTATATTGAAATCTGATAAGATGAATAAATGTTATCATTGCAAGAGAAAAAGGAAACACAAATTTCAAATCTGTCACTGATATGTTACTTGAACATCTGTGTTCACGTTTTTTTTTATTGATAAAAATGAGCGGAATTACAAACGACACGTTGATTAAATAGATAAAAATTTTCAAAAAAGAATGTCAAGCTTAGATTATTGATTAACCGATGGATACATTCCATTGCTATTTCCCGAAAGTAAATGACGTTTACTTGGTGGAACTAAATGGTCAGGTAAAACACTCGGTAATTCGTGACCATCGACTTTAATTTTAACTAAAGACACAAAAACAAACACGACCTTAATTTGAGAAAGAACGGAAATCGGAAGTGTTTACTTAAATGTTGAGATAGCGCCCATTCGTCGATATCCAACATACCATCTTTATCGATGTCACTCAATTTCCAAATACGACCGAGAACATTATTCGGCTAGAAAAATCAAATTCATATTTGCAAAAAAAAGAACAAAACAAATCATTTACGAGTTTCGATTTGACCATTTCTTGTTTCGCCTGAGCACCGCTAACTTTGCCATTTTGTGGTGATAATTGTGTGAAAATTTGATCGTATTCTTGTCGAGATCTTTCGACAATCCATTGATGTTCGCCTTGACCAGCATTTATACCTTCGACACCACCGACTTCGAATGGCGTTTCAGATTGATCGGTAAAGAAAGTATTTCCACCCGATGTTTGAGAAGATAAAACAACACTATTCTGTTCTTCTTGTGGAATCATACTCATGAGTTTAGGAACATCTTCTGAAAGCATTCTATCTACACGTTCGACTAGTTTCTTATCCAAAGGTTTGAATTTCGTAAAATCCTATTCGAAAACAATGAAAACGAATATCAAGAGAACGATGATGATTACCATATTACGTAAGATTTCTTGCATACGATCAATCTTCGGAAAGTCACCGATGGGAATATTTTGTTCACGTTCGATTTTTTCGTAGATAACATGTAAATTCTTTAATCGAAAAAGAAAAATTCGTTCGTTTTTTGTTTGGTAGAAAAAGAAAATCGTTTGTTTTACATCGAGCAATTGTTTTCGTTTGGAATCTTTGCCAAACATACTCGGCATACTATCTTTTAATTCGCTGATAATCAATGCATGAACCTTGAAAAAGAAGAAAGGTTAGATGGGAGTAAAAAAAAAGAAAAAGGACTACTTTAGCTAATCGTGCACGTTTAATTAAATCATTAAGCTTGCGAAGTGTCGATGTTCGAGGTAAAGATTGTAAATCATCGAATAAATCTTTAGCTTCGAGTTCGAATAAACGTCGGTTCGAATCGAAATTCAATGGTCGAGACCAAAACGAACCGACATAAACTCGGCAAACTTCAGGCGTACCAATAACTTTACCTAAAGACCACATCAAAGCACCGTAGACACGCATCAATGCTTGTTGATCAACGGAATCGGCTTTATTAAGAACAATACGAATTTTATCATCGTTTCGTTTGAGAACACTGATCGCTCGTTTTAATTCATCGGACACATCCAATGATGAGACATCGAATAGAAGCAATATTCGATCGCAACGATCGGCGAACCATTCCAAAACCTGACTGAATTCATAGCCACGATCGACACGTTGCTTTTCACCGGCTAAAATACCGGGCGTATCGACGAAAGTTATACTTTCGAGAATATCATTTTTCAATTGAGAACAAACGAAACGATTGAGAAATGCATTGCCGAATTTTGTTAGAGGACGAAATGGTTTACTGGGATCAACAACAAGAGCATTGCCCGGTATGACACCGGTGTGATCACCGTGCATAATCGAGATAAATGAATCCGTTGTTGGTTCTAAATAAATATTTTACTCTACGAATTCATTCCATAGGAAAATGAGCTTCTACCTGGTCCGATACGAATGCCAGGAAAATCTTCCTGTAAAAAGAAAAACAAAATGAAACATGTGGAATCTATTTAACTGATTGATACGTACATTTAGTAAATATCGAATAAAGGTCGTTTTGCCGACGGAATATTGTCCGACAAGAAGAACCATTGGTTTAGCGGAGAAATCGCTATCTTCGAGTTGTGATGAATGAAATTCATGAAATCTATATGCTTCTTCAAGTGGTAATAGTTTGGTTTTGTAAACTTGTCGTAAACCTTCGACAAGATTCGTAAATACTTCTTTTTTAACTGGATCTTTTTTCCAGAACGGCATCTAGAAGAAAATGATCGATCTATATATATCAACGAATAGCATGGATGGACATCGTATATATGGAATAAGAACAGAACAACAACAACAATGTTGACCCCGAGATGATAACAAAAATGTTGCCGATGATGGCAAAGATGATTACTAATTCTCTTTTCTCAGGACATAGAGACAAACGAAAAGAAACGAAAAGATTGAAGAATTGAATGCGTTGGTGAGAAAAGAATACTTCTCATTGTCAAAAGATTAGATAAAAGGACTGTTTGATAAGAAATTTAAATAGTTTTTTGTAAACGTGCAAGTTCGGAGAGATGCCACTAGTTTATATTATTTCAAAGAAGAATTTTGGTTTTATTTAAAATAAAAAATAATAACTATGATTTTATAATGACGAATGCGGAATGTTCTGTAAAAATAAAAGTCCAGTATCAGGTGCTGATGTTTTGATCAACGGTTGAATTTGTTTGAATTTCGGATGACTAGCATCTCGAGTCAATTGAAGAACAATCGATTCAAATGTTGTCAAAAATGCGCCGGCTTGTCGCATATGATCGAATGCATACATTCTAAATAAATGTGAATTCATTGAATGTCGAAATTTGAAGACAAATCCTATACCGATCAGTTAATGATCGCGATGAAACAGCATCAACAACGACATAGACAATAAAACCTTGCGATAGAAGATCAATAGCTGTTTGCAGAACACAAGCATGAGCTTCAATACCGCAGATAATCACGGTCTTTCGATCTAAGTTTTACAATGTATATGTAATTTCAGGATTTGTTTGAAGAAAATCTATTCACCTTTGTGTTGTTCGTTGATATGTGAGAGAACTTCGGGTGTACACATTGAAAATAAGGTCTTTTCGAACGGTTTCGTATCTCCGATGTCAAGTTCGGGAACTGTTCGACCAAGACCTATCGAACACAAACAACATCATCATCGTTCAATTAAATCATTCATTTGCCGAACACTACCTTTTGGATACTGTTCTGTAATTACATAGGGAATATCGAGAAGTTTTGAAACTTGTAATAATTTATTTGATGTTTCAACGATCTGTGGAAAATATTTTATTACCGGACGAAATTTTTCTTGCAAATCACAAAGTAATAAAATTGATTTTTCACTAGCAAGTGGTGTTACACGTTGTGTCATGCTTCTTTTTTGTCTTTATTTATTTACGAATTCGATCTTGATATTTAATCTGCATGTTTTCTGATTGGTAGAAAACTAAGCCATTACTATTCATTCGCTACCGGCTGATTTGTCTTTGACTAGTTGAGTAGTAGTTTTTATCTATCTTTATCCCAATGATCAATCAAAATCTAATACCAATGAATTCAACTTCCGAATTCAATTTATCTCAATAGGGTGATTAATATACTTCTCCGATGACAGATCAATGTACTATGTAACACAACATTTATGTTTTTCTTTCTTGCACGCATGTATATATATATACACACATATCAATTCTAGTAAATGTATCGAGCAGCAAAAAAAAATTGCAATTATTATGGTTTATGTGTGTTTGCATGTTCAGGATAAGAAGAAGAGAAGAAAAAAAAAGAAACGGGATTGCACAACGTAATACTAAGTTGGTTCGATGGTCTAAGTAAGTTGAGTGACAGAAGAATAGAACGAAGAAAAAAAAAAGAAATGAACGGACAACTGCTAGGAAAGAAAGAGAGAAAGAGAGGTGGTTAGGTTAGTGAAGGGCTAATGCATGTAGAAAGAACGACGCGCCGAATTAAATCATAGACCAATCCTTCGTTCTTTCTCTATCTTAGATTTGATCTCACATTCTCAACATGTGACTAAAGTGTATACATATCTTATCTCTTTTTTTCTTCTTCTTCTCTTCAACTAATAATTAATTCTTCGGACTCAATTCGTGCTAAATCTTCCAGCGCGTATTTGCGGTTAGAAAATGAAATAAATTCACACGCGTCGTAAGTCAGCTGACGATCGTCGTAGTACGTCATCATCGTATATTTGATGATTGATGCAAACGAACGATGAAGAAGAGGAGAAAAAAAATACATCGACCTTGTCTTTTTTTCTCTCTTCTCTTCGAGCCGTACTCTGTTATTGGGAAGCGGATAATAGAACGAGTGAGAACAACAAGGACATAGACATAAACGACATAACAAAAGACAGAGCGAAGAAGAAAAAACGTCGAATATCTCGAATGCATATTGTAGATTGAAAGACATGGCAGCTACTGATATCATGGGTCGATCGTTTTCCGATGCACTTTATGAACGATATTGTGATTTTGATACGACATTTGATGATTTGAAAAATGATTGTGATATCGTCTTTTTCGTTGGATCATCGCCGAAAAAAACAGGTAGGAAAGAGTGTAAGGTCAAAGACGAACTCGAATCGACTTTGAGTTTTTTTTCTCTCCGTAGAATCTGGTCTTGTTCTCAATGCATCGACTGTTGTCTTAACCGATGAACGTATCTCACGTGTTGGTGATCCACATGCTATAACAACATCTTGTTTACACGTGGACTTAGTTGATATATCATCGAATGCATTTTCTGATTGGCATGAAGTGAGATTTGTTTATTTGATATCAATCAGATCGATAAAAAAAAGGCAATTTTCCTTTAGATATCACTGCTTCTATCGTCATTACCTCATGTGAAAACAATTAATCTTAGTTTCAATCCGTTCCCAACGGATCTTCATATTCTACCGGTTGATTTACAATGGCCAAATTTAAATACTCTTTGTCTTAATGGGAGTTATATTAGTCTTGAAATGATTGTTGAATTACTTAAAAAAACACCGAAGTAAATAAGTTTATTCTTTGTTTTTGACAAAAAAAACGGTTGATTTCGTTTTGTTTTTAGTTTAGAAGAATTGCAAATTTGCTCGAATAATTACTCGACAATCGCGTCCGATTATAATTTTCAACATTCAAAACTCAAACGTCTTTATATATCAAAAAATAATCTCACCGATTGGCAATCGATTTGTCGTCTTGGTTGTTTATTTTCTCATCTTCAAACTCTAATTGCAAGTGAAAATCCTCTCGAAACTTTTCGTTCGGATAACGATCGAGTCGAACAATGTTTTCCTCATCTACGAACATTGAGCGTCGATCAAGTTCGAATATCCGAATGGAATGACATCATCGAACTCACAAACCTACCATGTTTGAATGCATTACGTATTCATTCAGCACCACTCTTGAAAGTCTATCAAAAAGATGAACGATTTTTTTTATTACTCGGCTATATGAAAAATATAATTAAGCTAAACGGAAGTGATATAACAGCAAACGAAAGAGAAACAAGTGAACGACGTTTTATACGTTATTATTCTCAACGTGATGATAAACCCCAACGATATTTCGAATTGACAAGTAAACACGGTCATTTGAAACCATTAGTTGATATTAAAATTCGTCCGGCATATCTCATACAAGTTCAATTCATTTACAATCAAACGACGATCGAAAAAGAACTCGACGTTCGACAAACCGTTCAACAATTTAAAAAATACCTTCATGAATTCTATCAAATACCTTTAGCTCGTCTTCGAGTGTTCTATGTTGATGATGTTGCATTCAATATGGGCGTTTGTGGACCTGAAGAACTCAAATATCCGCAACGATTATTACATACGTACAATATTCATGACGGTGATCAATTTCATATTGATCTTAAACCTGAACCAACAACGAAACCGACGCATTCAACACAACTGACAAATAATCGTCGTCGAAAGAAATCAACTGATAATCATCCAACGAATGAAAAGTCTAGTCCATTTTCATTTGATTCTCTACAAAAATTAGCTCAACACGATTGCCAAACGAATACATTGATAGAACTCGATCAACTCTGTCCGATCAGCCCACCGGCTAATCTCGATGATGACGATGATTTACTGATGGCAGCTGCAGCTGCTTGTACGAAAGCTAAATAGATAAACGCGTCGGTGATCGAATTGACAACAGTATTCAACTTTCTTTTTTGTGCACTTCGATTACAGTAGATATTTGTAAATAGATTTTCAGTTTGCTCCTTTTTTTTTGAAAATTCAATCGAATAAAAATGTGTGAAAATAGAACGTAAACTTTACATGACTCGACTGTTTTTTGCAACCTTTTTTGTGCTTATCGATAAATTGAAACTTGAGTTCTTTGCAAATGTCGAGGCGAGAGAAAGGAGAACAAACGAAACTCGAGGCTTAGGTCTGATCAAATATAAAACGAAATTTTAGTTAATCTTATCATTTTTGTTTTGTAAATAATGGAGAAAAACTGTTCGATTTGCGAAAGAAAAGACGTTGTGATTATTGGTACTTTTTTCTTCTTCTTTCATTCAATGATTTTCAAAAATTTGTCGAATTCTCTTTCGACTAGGTAATGGTCCATCGGCTATTGTACTCTCGTATCTTCTTTCGGGACATATACCCTATTGGAATGGTTGTCCAGTGTCGAATGATTATTTGAATATGAAATTAGAAGAATATGTCAAAGATGATTCGCTATTCGATCAAGTGAAGTTATTCGAAATTTGAGACGAAGGATTTTTCTAATGAATTTCGTTTTTCTAGGATTTCGAATATCTATCCGCTGGTCTCGAAGGTGATTCTCGGAGTTCAGTTTCGTTATTAATCGATCAACTACTTCATCCCGATGCCGATCTCGGTGCTAATCTACAATCGAAAATAAAATGGCGATACGATCCTTCGTTTACTATCGATCATATCTGTCTCGGTCGACATGGAATCGGCGGTATTTGGAATCATCTAACTTCGAAACAATTTCAAACTGTCAGCATGGCCTATTGGATGGAATTGCCAAATTATCCTCTGAGTACTTTCCGACAGCAACGTCGAAATTCGAAATTAACATTACGTGCAACCTACGAAGAAATTCGAGCGTATTACATTCATTATGTCAAACGACATCGTCTCATCGATTTCTTTCGAAATGGTTGCGAAGTAACGTCAATCGAACGTATTCATCCGAATACCAACGATGTTCTTTGGGAAGTTCGAGGCCATCGAATTCAGGATAATAGTCAATTTATGATTCATGCAAAATATATTGTCTTAGCAAGTGGTATGTCACATTCGACAACTCGATTACTAAATATTCCAAATGAAAAACATACACAATCGTTTACATTTACAACGTATTCGGAAATTGAAAATTTAATTATTGAAAAACAAAGTTTAACATCCGAAAGTAAACCTTTATTGATTATTGGCTGTGGTTTGACAGCTGTCGATGTTCTTCTTCTCTGTCAACAATATTCTATACCTGTTCTTCATGTTTTTCGACGGTCGATCGATGATTATGATTTGATTTTAAATCAATTACCAGCTAGTCTCTATCCCGAATACGAACGAATCAAAGATTCAATGAAAACATCGTGTCAAATTCGTTCCTGGTCGTACCAATGTTTTCCACAAAGTGAAATCATTTCATTGAATGAAAATCATTCGATTCAAATTCGAAATCTTCGAACACAAACAACGAACGAATTCGAAATATCATTTATCGCACGACTAACAGGCACTGATATTGATCTACCGTTTTTCTCGCCATTCGATCGAACAAAATCAACTGAACTCGATCTCAATCCGTACACATACGAATGTTTACATTTCGAAAATGTCTATGCAATCGGTGCTCTCGCTGGCGATCGACTAGTTCGTTTTCTTCAAGGTGGTGCATTTGCATGCGCAGGAAATCTAATGAAAACATTCTTCAATCATTCTCAAAAGACAACAAAGAAATGAGATTTCGCATTTGAATGAAGTTTTTTTTTATTCATCATCAATATGATATTCAAGTTTTGTTAAAATTCGTTTGATTTCATCGATTTCATTTGTAAATAAATCTTTATTTGCATTGACATAATACAAACATCGATCTAATGTTCGATTATGTTTGTAATTTCGTCGGTCTAACGCACGAAATATTAACATCGTTGAATATTTATCATGATGATATTCATCATGAAGATATTCGGTTAGAATATCGGTGAAATAGATGTGATCAAGTTCCGAAGCAAAACTGTACGCTAATTCGGCGAGTGATTTGGCGTCTAAACGATCGAGTTCTTTTTGACGAAACTTTGTTAGAAGTAGAAGTCCATCGAATAACGGACGAATACGTTCGTCATTGTGAATCTGACAGCCAAGATCATTTTCGAGTGCAATCAAAATACGACCGGTTTGATCGAGATGATATTTGTTAACATTATGTTTTAACAATTGAATTAAAGCTTTGATTGCATAATTGAGATTAATCGTAGTTGTACCATTTAACGATGCTAGTTGATAGAAAATCGTTAGAACATGTTCGTAATCAAATTGTGGACCATGTTTAAGAACTAAAAATGAAACGAAATCGAATGATACAAAGGCAAAAATGACCTACTGAGATAATCAACAAAATCGTATAATCTTTGATGATGACGTTCGTTTGAATCTCGTTTGATGTTTAGATCGTGTAAACGTTGAATAAATATTGCAACAAGATTACTATCGAACAGTTTATATTTACTTTCGAGTGTTAATAATAGACTGTGTTCATCACAATCGAGAAGATATTTATTTAAACCTGTTTGAATATCGGGTAGTTTGGGTGCAGATTGTTTTGTTGTTAATTTGTAATCATTGAAGACAACATTCGGTGATGGATTTGTTGGATTAATGAGAGCATAATCTGCTGGAGCTGCGGAACGAGGAAGTGTTCGAATTAATTGAGAACTAATAATTCGAGTTAAACACAGAGAACGTTGTAGGCGAAACATGATTATGGAAATAAAATTCGTTTTTTCGCTTTTTTCTTTCGAATCAAATGTAATTTTATTGGTTGATACTTCGAAATACTTTAGATTTTCGATACCGAGTGACATCTAGTTTAGATCTACTGTCTCATGGGACTGCTATTTCCTTCCTCCGCTTCCATTTTTGGCACAGATATATATAAATACGCAGAAAAGTCAAAAGAACAGACAAATCCGTACATTCATATCTGCATAACATGCAAGTCAAACTACTTCTTATTTGTTTATTCCTTATTTTTGGTCTATACTCTCAAATCGATTGTTATCCGCATCGAAATGGCATGGTAAAATGTCCACCGACATGTTCAATGTATTGTCCATGTGGAAATATGCTTGATTCGAATAGCTGTCCAATATGTCGATGTCAACCATCGAATGTTTGTACAGGTCGGCATCCTAATCATCATAACAGATACAAGCCTTCGTTTAAAAAATCACATATTTTGTACTGATCTTTGAAACATTTTTCGATTTTTCATTTTCAATGTGAACTGTTTTCTTTTTTGTCCTAAAAAGACGAAACTCGCTTTGGAAACTTATCAAAGAGAGATAATCAATTATCCAAGCACGAGATGATACGTCATGTTGACTCATAAACAAGTGTCATATGTTTTTTTTTATCTCTCTGGATTTATTAATGTTTTCATGAATAAATATCAAAACAAAAACAACATTCTCTTATTTTCGACCGGGTAAAAATTTTTGCAATTTATCTCGTAATTGTTTCTCATCGGTTGTCGTTCGTTTCGTTGGCCGATTTGGCGATGTTTGCTGTTTGAAAACATGTTGTGCAACGATTTCATTCGCTTCGGCTATCGAACCGACGCGAACATTCGATTGAACTTCGATATTCAACGGTGAAATTTTCCGATGACCGAGATAGACATAAGCAGCCGGAATGAGATCGTAGGCGGCTAAAGATTTATTTCGATCAGAAAGGATTAAACGAGGTGGCGAAGTGTAGAAATAGAAATCTTTGTCGTTGAGTTCGGCACATTGTAAATTGGTTCGAGCAAATTCGGTCAGATGAGAAAGAGTCTCGTGAGGATAAAATAAACCTTGAAGGATATTATTAGAATTGAGGACTAAACGAATGGCGATGTGTTCGTAGGCACTTTGACGAGCTGATTGAGCACGTTCACGCATTTGACGAGTTTCAAGAGGTGACTCATCGGAACTGAACGAAATAGAAACGAGTTTGTTTTAAGAGTTAGTTTATTTTCGAACCTTTGCTGTCGAAGATTGTTCAAAACCGATCGAAGATCATCAGGTGTGAGTTCAAAGAAACTGTCGGGCAATTCTTCAGATTCGTTTGAAGTCTCTGTACTGGTTTCAGCTAGATTATAAACAATTGCATGTCGATCACAGGACTAGAAAACAAAAATCGAGATTGGAAACAAAGATTTCGAATAAAATTTTCATTTACTTTCGAGTTATGAGTTGATTCTGATTGGGAAGATAGATGGATTAAATCTTGACCTTTAGTTTCTTCAGGAAACTAAAACGAAAAATCGAATGAATAAGAATTTGTTCGAATGAGATTTTACTTTGAAATTAGTAAAATCATTTTGCGACGCCTGTTGTTGTTGTTGTTGAAATGGGGACGGAGTATCGAAGGAAATACGAATGCCGAGTGATTCAGCTAGAGTTTGTGACTTTGGTTGATTTGACTAGATGAAAATCAAATCGAACTTTTCTTTTTTTTTTTTTAGTTGTTGGTCGTGGAACAGGTGGTTCGCGAAATATTGAAAAAGGTTCGTTGTTCAATGTTGGCGGGATAAATGTATTGACAACAGGAGATGGAGGCGGTTGAAAATTTGGTACCGTTGTAGTTGTAGTTGGAACCGGTTTCGGTGTTTCTTTTTGTTGTCGTCTAGCGAGTTTTGCTTGAATTCGATCGCTGATTTTCTTCAAATCATCATCCGAAATCGGTCGAAAATGATAACTAAAAATGTCAAGTGCAAATATTCTTTTGCAAAAGTTCAAACACGTTCTCATTTCTACCGAATAACAGCTGCTCCACTTGTCAAACCTAATTCTCGAATTGTCGTATTCGATAGTGCATGTTTACCACTTATTTCTTCGCTCATATACGAACAACACGGATGAAGATTATCTTCTTGTTTAATCGAATTTTCAAATGCTAAAATCGCACTGAAAAAAAAAGCCCACAAATCGAACATTAGTCTCTCTCGCTCTCTCAAACCTTTCCGGTTGTTTTCGATACCAATCCAGCATTTCATCCAAACTAACCGACGGTTTAAAACTGCCTGAATGTCTCGAATTATCCGGTAGTTGTAATTGAACAGTCACGTCACTTTCAGGTCGACGTTCATCGAGTTTATACATTTCAAGCATTGCATTCGTCGGTATACTAGCTAAACGCCATGGTATCGTCACATCGCATTTCTTTCGTTGATGTCTACAAGTAAAATAGTCAAACCAAGCAAAAGAAAACTAACAAACGTCAATTTACATCAAACCCCATTCAGCCGAATCTAAAGTCTCTTGAACGCACATATCTTCCAGAACCTTTCGAAGACAAAATCGTTATTTTTCCTCATATGAAATCGATTGGGTTCGTTTTACTTGAAGTAAATTCATATTCGGCGTGACTTGTACTTTTCTTCGATGTCCACTTGGACACAAGATCGTAATGCTCGGTTTCGACATATCTGAAACACAAACTAGATCTGACAAGCTTTGCTTTTCGTTTTTTCTTTTGTGTTAAATCGAAACAATTTCTATTTGATTTTTATCTCGGAAGATTAGTACTAAATTATTATTAATTAAACTCAATTTTTGTACAATTAGTTCATCGATCGAATGAAGTATTCGTTGATGGCGATGAAAATATTTCAGTTCGTTTGTTTGTTTATCAATAAATAGCCAAACGTGATACGATGATAAATAAATAAAATCCGTGTAGATATGTTCGCCAGTTAAATCAATCGAATATTGTCGAATGAGATTCTCTGTACATAGATCAATCGATTGATTTGTTGAGAAAAGTAAATAGTCATCGTTGGCTGCAATGGCTTGAATAATCGGTGATTTAGTCCAACGTTTTTCAAATGTCCAATCGACATTCGATAACCATCGATCAATAAATTCACCGTAATTATAAACAAAGAAAATCAATTGATGAAAACAAACGAAATGCGTTAACATATGTTTTTCCGTTCGAATTTCAGCTAGTTTATTTAATTCGAACTCGTTTTGATTGGAATTTTGATTCGTCACCGACCAAAATGAATAATCACAAAGAATAACAAAGATTTTCTTATCTTCGAACCAACATAGATCACGAAGATATTCATGAGTGTAATCACTGAATATCCATTGTGAAATTAAACGAAATGATTTGTCATAGAGATAGATATTCGATTGTTTGTTAATGAGAAGAATCTGTTGGTTCGATGAAATCGTTAGGAAACGAATGATTTGATTTGGTATTTGATAACGTTTATGTATTTGTCGTTGATGAAAGATTTCATTGGAAAATAAACGTTGAACATGAATGGAATTTTCTAATGATGGAAAATCGATTTCAATATTTAATGGCATCGGTTGATTGAGAAGATTCTGTTTGAATTCGGATAATTTCGTTTTAAATCGATCGATTTCTGATGAAAGAATTGACTCATGTTGAAAATATTCGTCAAAATTCAAAACGAATGAGTCATTTTCATGCGAACGAGATTTTTCGGCTTGATCTTTATGAAATTGAATTTGTGAGAGTTTATCCTCGTAAATCGATAGTATATGTTCGATCATAGTCGATTTCCATTTTTCTACCAATGCAAAACATTGTTCCCATTGAACTTCAAATGCTAATGAACTGAAATTCATCTACAACAAGAGAGAAAAAAAATACATTCACAGTCAATTTTATTCAGCTTTAGATTTTTTTAAAAGATCATCTTGATTTTCAGTTTCATTCACAGGTCGTTTATGACGAACATTCAATGTAATATCTTTAACAGGTGCGTCTGTTGTTGTTGTCGCTTGTATTTCAGTTGTGGTATTTGTTGCACCTGTAAGAATCTTTCGAGCTTGTTCGATGAGATGTTGATCAGCGATTGATGATTTAGCATCGGCTAATTTCAATTCAATTGAAGGCAAAAGTGATTTGAGTTCTTCACGTTCAGTTGCTTTATCTTCGCCTTGACATTGATCAATGGCTTGTTGAATAGCATCGATGGCTTTTTGAAAACTTTGTACAGCATCCGAAAAATTCTTGATGAGCTCATAGATTAAACCTAATTTGTAGTAGCTTTCCGCTAACAAACGATTTCGTTGTTGTTCTTCGAGTGTTTCTTGAATTTCAATTGCTTTCAATACATGTGAAAGTGCGTTTTCATGATCACCATTTTCATTACAGATATCAGCGAGCATAACATGAATATCAGCAACACGTGTGAGAATAAATGCATCTTTCGGCGAAGTTTCCGAGAGTTTCGTGTAGATCATATGTGCACATTCGAGAATTTCGAAAGCTCGTTCAAGATCACTGACATTCTCATCGTCAGGTATCGAATCATCGGCTTGTTCGTTTTCTTCGCCTTCACCTTCTTCTTCTTCGATGATATCTTCCATGGCTTCATTCTCATCATTATCTGTATCTAAAACAAATCTTGTTCTCAATCTTTCTCAATATGATGAAATCACCTTTGACTATATCACTGCCGAACACTTGTTGTTCACTTAAGCCGAGATAGAGAAGAGCTTGTCCGTAGTAGAAATAAGGTTCGGCAAGTTCAGGTGTTGTGTCATTTCCACGTAATTGAACACTTCAAAAGAAAACGATCGAATTTTGATTTCGATTGAGACATTGCTTACATTCGTTCGCATGTTTTCGAAAGATGATCACAAGCTGATTGATAATTATTCAATAGAACATCTCGTTTGCCGAGAAGGAATGATTCATTTGCTTCTTGATCTCTGAGAAGATTACCAAAGAAGAGATTTCGTCATTCGGAAATAACAAAACAAAAATTTTTTGTTCATTTTCTTACTGAATTTCAGTGAGACTCATCGTTTATCGAACTTTTCTTTATTTGATTATATTATAGGCAAAAACGAACACTGATGTATATTTATATATATATCAAGACAATGCTTTTCTATTGGTTTATGAGAAATACCAATGATTAATGAAACTTTTTTTGAGCTCGTTCGAAATCTAATTTATTTTAATTTATTAAGATTGGAAGAAAAAAAATTTTCATCAAGAAAAATAAAATTCAATTTTGTCTTTTCGTCTGATGTTCGTTCGTTATTGCCGGGGATTTAAACAATAAGTCCCTTGTCTTGTCTTCTCTCTTTTTATCTGTCCGTCCGTCGTGTACAATAAATAGCTCTCTTGTTTAGTCGTTATTCAACTATATTCTACATCAATTCGTCGGATCAGTCGCACACAACAAAATTCTTATCATGGAAAATACCGAAACTCCAGTTCAAACAGAAGAAACAACAACACCAGTTGTTACAGAAACGGAAACGGAAACAGAAACAACAACAACAACTACGGCGACGACAACAGAAACAGAAGTCGTCGAAACTATTCCAACTACAACGGAAGAAACACCTGTAACAGAAACGATTGAAGAAGTTGTTGTAACTGAAACAACAACTGAAGAAACACCAACAACAACTGAAGAGACAACAACAACAACAACAGCAACAACAGAAACTGAAGAACAAGAAAATGTTACAGATACGAACTCGACTGTACCTCCGACAAGTCTGTCACCAGGTCGTGCTAATGTACCATTAAAAGAAGTCAACGAAAGTGGTAAAGAAGAAACACCTATCGTTTCAAATGGTACCGAAAATGGCCTCAGTAAGAAACGTGAACTCGAACAAGAAGATGAAACAACTGAAGAAACAACTAACGATAACGACGAACGAAATGGTGTTGATCAAGCAAAGAAAATTAAAATTAGTGAAAATACCGACACACCAATTATCGAAACGAAAGAAATCGAAAATAATCTCGTTGTCAACGGCAGTAACACAGCTGTCGAAGTTTAATATCAATGTTCTGTCTTTTTTCTTGTCATTATTGTTGTATTATGATCAGATGTAGACTTTTTTGATTCTCTGTATTGACTTAACTGTAGTTTTTCTTGTTAAATGATCAAATATATCTAATAGTAAAATAGGATATTTCAAAAAAACAAAACGAAGGCCTGACTATCAGATTGACATCAATAGACGAAAAACAAACATATGATTTCGGTTGTTTTTTCCGAGTTAATTAAAGATATGCGCCCAGGTAAAGGTCATTTGCATCGTATAAATACGCGGATCAAAATACTGATTTTTCATTATGGCTCATTTATTCGCATTATCTGCCTGTGTTTTGATCACGATTGGATTGCTCGAGGGTGCTGAATTTGGCAAATGTCGCTATCGAATCGATCCGCATTTGACTCCATTTCCTTCGGGACTCGATGATAATCCAGCTACGTATTTATGTCAAAGTAATTCGAAGGAAATTCTTGTGGAAAACCAATATTTGCAGACCGTTGTCATACCGGATCCATCGCAAAGTTTCTATCCGGTTATTCAAGTACGAATTTTGCTATTGCTGTTTGTTTTTGAAAGTTTTCGTGTTTTTCTAGTACACATTGACCTTCTTTCCAACGGCATCATATCCTCAATTTTGTGTTATTACGGATAGTATTGCAAATCCAACGCCTTTGTCCTCGTTGTCATGTCAAAATGGTAGTCCTGCAAATACGGTCTACGCGAGTTCAACAGCTCAAAATCATATACATTTGGATAATAGTAACGTTCAAGTTGATATAAACAATCACGTATGTGACGAGATTTTGCTTTCAATTCATCGTATTTTTTCTTTTTGTGCCAAATTTAGGGAACGTAGTTTGATTTTGAAGTAACGCTTCCATTTGATTTAATCAAACGATCGACTGGTATTTGTGTCGATTCGAAATGCAAAGAAGGCCGCCAACGTCAACGACGATCGAACTCATTGATCGATCAAATCGTTGATAATTATGTGAATGCTGCACGTGCTCAAGCTCTAGGTAAAATCAACGATGAATTCGCTCAGTCAACAATAGACTCAGTTTCACGTGATATTAATTTCTCATTCGATCAACGTGTAAGTTCATTATTTTCTGTTCTTTTTTTCTATTATCCTTTGATCTGTTTAGTATGCTGAAACAATCATCTCTGATTTCTTGCGAAACAGTGTCGAACAATATCGAAATCAAAAGAATTACGTCACCTATTTGACCAAGGCAAATCGTTTAGCTGACGAATTGATTTGCAATCTCGGAAAAGAGACCAATGAGCTCATCAAAGCATCGAAACCAGTTTGTAGCACAAAACCATGTCGATGCCTTCAACCAATCGATTACTCTCAACAATGTTAAAATCATCTTTACATTTTATTTAACGAAGAAAAAAACAAACAAACAAATTAACATGCCAAACTGACTAACAGTAGAAAATAATAAAATAGAAACGAAATATAAAAAAAATAAAATCATTCAAACATATTGATCGTCGATTTGTTGATGTTCGTTGATTTGATCATCGAGAGGAATGATTGCTTTGGTTAAACGAAATCGAGTGCCACGTAGTTGTGTTTCGTTTTCTTGTTGTGGTTCGATCGTCGATGGATTCGACGAGTAGGAATGTGTTCGAAATTTTCGAGGACTAGGCGCTAGATTATGAAGATCGTGATAAGTATTGTAATGCGTTGGAACATGACAACGGCATGATCGATGAGAATGTGCACTTTGACTATGATCTTTTTCGTGTTCGACTATTTCTTGATCTTGTTGATGTTGAAACAATTCCGTCCATTTCGGTGGAAGAACGTCCATCATAATTGTCTAGTAAACAAAATGAAAATTTCTAAATTTGAAAAAAATGGATTCAACCAACTGGCAACGGTTGTTTATGTTTCAATCCGATATTCAATCGTTTCGCTTCTTCATCGAATTGAACCATCGTTTTATATAATTGTTTGACTTTATCACGTGCTTCAGCATTGTTCAATGTTAAATCATTTTGATTACGCAGATCAAGATCATGTAGAGATGCCAGTGCAAGTAATTGTTTACGTCGTTCACGTTTCGTACTATCATTGATTGGATTTTCATCGACTAATTCTTGAGTATTATGTATCGTTTTTTGATAATCACGAAAACGTCGCATATCATCATGAAAAAACCGATCGGTTTCCGATACTTGTTGTTCATTTTTTGCACCACTTGGCGCAACTTCTTTAATTCGTAAAACAATCAATGCACAAACAACAATACAAATGATATTGACTAATGTAAGAAGAAAACTAGCAATAGCAAGAATGAATGTTTCCATAGACATATCACATGAGTAAAGTGAACGATAATCATTCGAAAGAAATGTTTGACAAGTGAGTTCACTGTATGGATAGATTTTACGTGTGAAAACCTAAATAAAAGATCCGATTGAGAGAGAGAGAGGGAGAAGAAACGAGTTCGATGAGTTTACATATGTTTCGTTTGAACAACGACCGAATGAATTTGGTAATGCAACAGTTAGTAAAGAATAACCGAGTAGAAGACCCTAACAAAAACATGAATCAGAGAGATGAATTGATTGAATAGATTTCATACGGAATTAACAGCTGGCGGAAGTAATGAAGCTGAGATTGCTACACCGACTAATGAACCTAAAAATTCAAAGATTTCGATTGACTTCGAATGAAATGTGTGTTTGTTTTGTAAATTTCACCTGCATTTCCACCGAGAACTGACAAGGCAACGCCAGCTCCAGAAGGTATTGCGATCATACCGCCGACAGATAATCGTGCTAAATCTCCTCTAGAATCATTTCGAATTCAAAACCTAACTCGTTTTTTTTTCATTTTTTCTAATACCGTGCTTTCATTTCCGGTGTTGGAAACGATGTTGAACTGCCCCAGTTCGTTTCCCAAACCGATGTTCCTAAGCCAATTAAAAATCCTACGAGTAGAGAAAAAAAATATTCAGTCTGTTTTTTTTGCTTTTCTCAGACCACAAAAAACACAAGTCAAAAGTCCGAGTAATTCCGATCGTAGTCCAGCTTTCCACAATGATCGATCGTGAATACAAAGTCCAAAAACAATGGCTAAAATAGGTCCCTGGAAAGAAAAACAACACACACTACATCAAAATCTTGTTGATTCACGATTGCAAACCATCAATGGTGAAATTAACATCGATGCAACGAGAATAACCGAACTGTTTTCCAACAAACCAAGACTTGCTAAGACACTAATCGATTCCAAATAACATTAAAGAAGAATTTTGAAAGAAAAATGTTTAACCTGGCTATGGTAAGAAGAAGAATAAAATCGAAAGTAATAGCTGATTGTGTTCGAATCGCTTGAACAACTTGAAAGACCATTAAACGCGATCGAATACTTTGCATAAAATCTGCTCGAATTGACTTTCGTCTTGTGTGTCTAAACGATGAAAAGACCAGTTGGCTTTTCATTTATCTTCTCATACCCATACCGATGTCGAGGTAGCAACGGTTCAGCTATTTTCGATTGAATTCTCGGTATTTTCGGTGCATAATCGATGGATGTTGATGATAATCGAGGTACTTTACAAGGTTTATACGGCGATGATGCTGAATGACTGATCGAATAAGTCAAAGGTAAAACTCTAAAATGATTTGAATCAAATTTCGAACTGAAAACAAAAACACGGAAAGTTCCTACGCGATACGCGTGCCTGGCAAACGTCCGATGCCAATCTCGGCTAGACGATGAAGGAGTTCTTCACAAAATATCCCCACTTCTGAAACAAATGTCACCTGAAATCGAATCGGATTGTTTTGTTTTTCTTTCATTCGAATTCATTCGATCTACTTCGTATTGTTTTCGGTCAGCCGAAAGAATCCACGTTGTATATTCATTTAAATTATATTTATTAAGTATGCCATTTTGAAGAAGCTAATCAAACAAAACGGTATAATCAATGTCATCATCGATCAAATCAATGAGTTTTACTTGACACAATGAAACAGGTTCGATCGTTATCGGATTGACTCGAATGAATTGTGGCGTTTCACCATCTTTTAATTCATGCGTATCCTATCGAAAGAATCAATTAACTTATTGGAAAATGTCTTATGTCATTAGCAAACTCGATTTTGATTTTGATTAATATCAATTTTCGACCAATCATTGGGCACTATAATAATAAATAGATGATGATCACACATATTTCAACAATAGAAAAAATTAAAATCTTGAATGATGCCGTTGGGTTCTTGTTTTATCTAATCGATACGTGAGCGAAAACGTGCTCGTCATTCGATTTTTCTTTCTTTTTATCTTCATTCTCTCTCTATTCTTCGATGTACGGACAGTGTATAACTATTCAGACGATGATACGAGTCGATATATACATATCTAAGTGCAAAAATCGAAAGAACAACAGAATTGCTTGTTTGTCTGTCTTCATATTCCAGAGTGATTATTCAATTTTCTTGATGTTTCGATATAAAATAATTAGAAC
>Ga0209952_1000959_pt1 | contig 27515 bp, 27 predicted proteins | sample ThiBiot_750_biof_2_FD_183951 | JGI IMG/M metagenome (GOLD analysis project Ga0209952, IMG submission 183951) | Wastewater bioreactor microbial communities from Cape Town, South Africa - Thiocy_cont_750_biof (SPAdes) | ecosystem: Engineered > Bioreactor > Thiocyanate-remediating >...
CTATGTCTCCGTCTTCAGCATGTTCGTCGGCTTCTTCGCCTGGAATGCCGGTCTGGTGATGGGCGGCGTCGCTCGCGTCAGCCAGGTGCAGTTGCTGCAGACATTCGTCACGCTGGGACTGTCCGCCGCCGTCAATGGTGAGCACGTCGGCCCCTCCACCATCGCAGTGGCGGCGCTGGTGGTTGCGATCGTCGCGGCCGGCCGCAACGCCCGCATCGCGCAGAAAGTGCCCGAAGCCGGATAGCGCGCTTGGTTGACACCCTGCCAGCCGCATGGTCCACCCTTGGCTCCAGATCAGGGTGGCCCGACGCGGCCGCGGCGACAAGCAGGATCGGCCATGAACGTCTCGTCTTTTTCGGTTGTCAAAGGATCGGTGCTGCCGCGCCATGACTGGACGCGCGAGGAGGCGCAGGCACTCTACGATCTGCCCTTCGCCGACCTGATGTTCCAGGCACAGAGCGTGCACCGCGCCAACTTCGATCCCAACCATGTCGAGACCGCGAGCCTGCTCAGCATCAAGACCGGCGGTTGCCCGGAGGATTGCGGCTACTGCTCGCAGAGCGCCCACTACAAGACCGACGTCAAGGCCACCAAGTTGATGGACCATGACGACGTCGTCGCAACCGCCCGCCGCGCCAAGGAAGCGGGCGCGAACCGCTTCTGCATGGCAGCCGCGTGGCGCAACCCGAAGGACAAGGATCTCGAGCGGGTGTGCGACATGGTGAGCGCGGTGAAGGCGCTCGGCCTGGAAACCTGCGCGACGCTCGGCATGCTAAACCGCGAACAGGCCGACCGGCTCCGCGATGCCGGTCTCGATTTCTACAACCACAACGTGGATACCTCACCGGAATTCTACGGCCATATCATCACCACCCGCACGATGCAGGACCGGATTGAGACGCTGGCGCATGCCCGCGAATCCGGCCTCAAGGTCTGCTGCGGCGGCATCGTCGGCATGGGCGAGCAGGTCGAGGACCGCCTCGGCATGCTGATGCTGCTGGCGAACCTCGCCGAGCACCCGGAGAGTGTGCCGATCAATCTGTGGAACGAAGTGAAGGGCGTTCCGGTCAACGATACCGCCAACGCGCCGGACGCCATCGACATGGTCCGCATGATCGCGGTCGCACGCATCATGATGCCGAAAAGCGTGGTGCGGCTGTCGGCCGGCCGTCAGTACATGACCGACGAGATGCAGGCACTGTGTTTCCTCGCGGGCGCCAACTCGATCTTCATCGGCGACGTTCTGCTCACCACCAAGAACCCGCAGACCGACAAGGACGCCGCCCTGCTCGACCGGCTCGGCATCAAATCCCGTTTCGACGAGGTTCGGACGGAAGGCCAGGCCACCGGATCAAGCCGCGCGATTTGATTTCGCGCAAGGCGGTCCCAGCGTCGATCCGCCACGTTCTGCGCGCCTGGCAGTGCAGCTTCCCGATTCGACCCTCGACACTGAAGCTGGAAACGCTCTAAAAAGGCATCCGAGAATAGTCGCCCCTTTCGTGGACGCTTTCTCGTCCATGGGTCCAGTGGGGTTTTGGTATGGATTACAATAAGTTCTTCGACGACGCCCTCAATCGGCTGCACGATGAGCGGCGCTACCGGGTGTTCGCAGATCTCGAACGCATCGCCGGTCGGTTCCCGTTTGCGACCTGGCACACCCCCAAGGGCGAACGCAGCGTCGTGATGTGGTGCTCCAACGACTATCTCGGCATGGGCCAGCACCCCAAGGTGGTCGGCGCCATGGTCGAGACCGCGACCCGCACCGGCACCGGCGCAGGCGGCACCCGCAACATCGCTGGCAACAACCATTCCCTGATCCAGCTCGAGCAGGAGCTCGCCGACCTTCACGGCAAGGAAACGGCGCTGGTGTTCACCTCCGGCTACGTGTCGAACCAGACCGGTATCTCGACGCTCGCCAAGCTCATTCCGAACTGCCTGATCCTGTCGGACGCGCTCAACCACAATTCGATGATCGAGGGCATCCGCCAGTCCGGCTGCGAACGCATCGTGTTCCGCCACAACGATATGGCCCATCTCGAGGAGTTGCTCCGCACTCATTCCGGTCGGCCGATCCTGATCGCGTGCGAGAGCCTTTATTCGATGGACGGCGACATCGCCCCGCTCGGCAAGGTCTGCGACCTCGCCGAGAAGTATGGCGCCATGACCTATGTCGATGAAGTCCATGCGGTCGGCATGTACGGCCCGCGCGGCGCCGGCATCGCCGAACGCGACGGTGTCATGCATCGCATCGATCTTCTCGAAGGCACGCTCGCCAAGGCCTTCGGCTGCCTCGGCGGTTATATCGCCGGCAAATCGAACGTGATCGACGCGATCCGCTCGCATGCGCCGGGTTTCATTTTCACCACGGCCCTGCCGCCTTCCGTGTGCTCGGCCGCGACCGCCGCGATCCGTCACTTGAAGACCTCGCAATGGGAGCGCACGCGCCAGCAGGACCGCGCCGCCCGCGTCAAGGCGATCCTGATCGCCGCCGGAATCCCGGTGATGTCGAGCGACACCCATATCGTGCCGGTTTTCGTTGGCGATCCTGAGCTGTGCAAGAAGGCCAGCGACCTGCTGCTCGAAGAGCACGGCATCTATATCCAGCCGATCAACTATCCGACCGTGCCGAAGGGCACCGAGCGGCTGCGCATCACGCCCTCGCCCTATCACGAGGATGCGCTGATCGATCAGCTCGCGGAAGCGATGGTCTCCGTCTGGGAACGGCTCGGCCTGAACTTCAACGAGAAATCGCTCGCCGCCGAATAGCGGGCGACATTCGCCCTCCCGTCACGTGGCCATGCTGCGTGGCGGACGTCCCTCCTTCGACAGCACGATTCGCATCAGGTCGGCGGCGTTCTTCGCGCCCAGCTTGGCCATGATGCGGGCACGGTGAACCTCAATGGTGCGCGGACTGATTCCGAGCCGCCGCCCCGCTTCCTTGTTCGAAGCTCCGCTTGCGACCTGTCCCAGCACCTCGCGTTCCCGGCTCGTCAGCAGATGGCGGCCGTTAAAATCGCCCACCCCCGGAATCAACCCATCGGCCGAGCGGCGATAGGTCAGCACCGCCTCGCGCACGCGATCGGCCATCACGCTCGCGGCGAAAGGCTTCTCCATGAAGTCGAGCGCGCCGCGCTTCATCGCGGTCACGGCGGTGGCGATATCCGAGTGCCCCGAGATCACCAGCACGGGCGGACCGAAACGCATCTCGCGTAAATCCCTCAGCACATCGAGCCCCGAGTATCCCGGCAATTGCAGATCGAGGATCACGCAAGCCGGTGACTTCAGCCGGACCGCGTCCAGAAAAGCGAGGCCATCGCTGAAACCCTGGGTTGCGAATCCCTCCAGCCGAAGCAGCAAGGCCAGCGCATCGCTGACTGATTTGTCGTCATCCACTATGAAAACGTACGCATCTCCAGGAAACGCATGGATTTGCCCCATAATTCCCCCGACGAGCATGCCTAGTAAATACAACCTATACGGGTATAGGCTGATTCGGGGCGGTTTACAAATCCGGGCGTAGATCGCGCCTGCTCGCGCAAAACGCGCAACGGCATGTTTCCGTCATGCGAAAAAAACGCTTTGATGCCGCCTTGGGCGGCCTATGGAAGACCGCCTTCGGAGCGGATGGATGCTTGACAACAGTACGGTGATTGCAGCGGCGTTCGGCTATATCGGCCTGCTGTTCGCAATCGCGTTCTACGGCGACCGCCTCAGCCCGGCGCAACGCGCGCGCGCGGGCATCATGATCTATCCGCTGTCGCTTGCAATCTACTGCACGTCCTGGACCTTCTTCGGCTCGATCGGCCTTGCGACCCGCACCAGCGTCGAGTTTCTGGCGATCTATATCGGCCCGATCATCATGCTGGTGTTCGGCAAACCGATCACCCTGCGCGTAATCCGGCTTGCGAAATCCCAGCACATCACTTCGATCGCCGACTTCATCGCCGCGCGTTACGGCAAGAGCCAGGCAGTCGCCGCCACCGCCGCCATCATCGCCATCATCGGCTCGGTGCCCTATATTGCCCTGCAGTTGAAGGCGATCGCAGCGTCGCTCGAGACCATCCTCAACGGCGCCAACGATGTCTCGAGCCTGCCCTTCGCCGGCGACATCGCGGTGTTCGTGACGGTGGCGCTTGCTGTGTTCGCCGTGCTGTTCGGCACCCGGCAAAGCGACGCGACCGAACACCAGCACGGCCTGATGCTCGCCGTCGCCGCTGAATCCATCGTCAAGCTGTTCGCCTTTCTCGCCGCCGGCATCTTCGTCACCTTCGTGATGATGAGCCCGGGCGAACTGATCCAGCGGACCATGAAAACCCCGGAGGCCATTCGCGCGATCGAACACGCGCCCTCGATCGGAAACTTCCTGGCGATGACGCTGCTGTCGTTCTTCGCCATCCTGCTGCTGCCGCGCCAGTTCCATGTCAGCGTCGTCGAAAACTCCAGCGAGGCAGAAGTCTCCCGTGCCCGCTGGCTGTTTCCGCTCTATCTCGTCGCGATCAACATCTTCGTCATTCCAATCGCGCTGGCCGGTCTCGTCACCTTCCCGTTCGGGAAGGTCGACAGCGACATGTTTCTGCTGGCGCTGCCGATCGAGGCCGGCGCGCATTGGATGAGCATCATCGTCTTCGTCGGCGGCCTGTCCGCCGCAACCGCGATGGTGATCGTGGAATGCGTGGCGCTCGCGATCATGCTGTCGAACGACATCGTGATGCCGCTGGTGTTGCAGACCGATACCACACCGCGCAATGGGCGTGCCGATCTCGGCCGCCTGCTTCTGATCGTGCGACGCGTCGCCATCGTTGCCATCATGACGATGGCCTATTTCTACTATCACGCACTCGGCAACGCGCAGCTCGCCGCCATCGGCCTGTTGTCCTTCGCCGCGGTCGCGCAGCTTGCGCCAGCATTCTTCGGCGGCCTGATCTGGCGGCGCGGCACCGCAGCGGGCGCGATCGGCGGCATGCTGGTGGGCTTTGCAATCTGGGCCTACACACTGTTCCTGCCGAGCTTCATCGAGGTCGGACCGCTCGGCACGCAATGGCTGAAGGAGGGGCTGTTCGGCATCGCTGTGCTGCGGCCGCAGCATCTGTTCGGCAGCCAGATGTCGCCGCTGATCCACGGTCTGCTGTGGAGTCTCACGCTGAACATGCTGGCCTATGTCGCGCTGTCGTTCTGGAAGCAGCCGACATCGATCGAACGGCTGCAGGCGGATTTGTTCGTGCCGAGCGACCTCGCACCGATCTCGCCGAATTTCCGCCGCTGGCGCACGACGGTGACGGTCCAGGACCTGCTCACCACCGTCGCGCAGTATCTCGGCCATGAGCGCGCCAACGCTGAGTTCGAGGCCTTCGCATTGGCAAACCGCATCACGCTGGACCGCAACGCCTCCGCCGACTTCCAGTTGCTCAGCCATGCCGAGCATCTGATCGCCTCGTCGGTCGGCGCGGCCTCCTCGCGTCTCGTGATGTCGCTGTTGCTGCGCAAGCGCGCGGTGTCCGCCAAGGCGGCGCTGAAACTGCTCGACGACGCCCACGCCGCGCTGCATTTCAATCGCGAAATCCTGCAGACCGCGCTCGATCACGTCCGTCAGGGCATCGCCGTCTTCAATCGCGAACTGCAACTGATCTGCTCCAACCGGCAGTTCGGCGAGATGCTCAGCCTGCCGGCTCATGTCGCACAGATCGGCATCCCGCTTGCGGAAATCCTGGAATTCATCGGCGACCATCCGCGCAACAGCACCGAGACGCGCGAGCAGCATCTGCGGCGCCGGCTCAACGCCTACACCACCGAGGGCGAGCCCTTCCTCGAACGGTTACCGGGACAGAACAGGGTCGTCGAGGTTCGCACCAACGCCATGCCGGGCGGCGGCCTCGTGATCACGTTCTCCGACATCACCTCGAGCTTCGAGGCGGCAGAGGCGCTGGAGCGTGCCAACGCCACGCTGGAGCGCCGCGTGCGCGAACGCACCGAGGAGCTGACGCGCCTCAATAACGAATTGGCGCTCGCCAAGACCATCGCCGACGAAGCCAACATCTCCAAGACGCGCTTCCTCGCTGCCGCGAGCCACGACATTCTTCAGCCGCTCAACGCCGCGCGGCTTTATGTGACGAGCCTCGTCGAACGGCAGAGCGGCGGCGAGAACGCCCGACTCGTCGACAACATCGACGAGTCTCTCGAAGCCATCGAGGAAATTCTCGGCGCGCTGCTCGACATCTCGCGTCTCGACGCGGGCGCGATGACGCCTTCGATCTCGAGTTTCCGCATGAGCGACCTGATGCGTTCGCTGCAGGTCGAGTTCATGCCGATGGCGAAAGAGAAGAATCTCGAACTGATCTTCGTGCCGTCGACGCTCGCGGTTAAATCCGACCGAGTGCTGCTGCGTCGACTGCTGCAAAACCTGATCTCGAACGCGATCAAATACACGCCAACCGGCAAGGTACTGATCGGCTGCCGCGGGCGCGGCGCGAACCTGCAGATCAGCATTCACGACACCGGGCTTGGCATTCCGCAGCACAAGCGCGGCGAGATTTTCAAGGAATTCCACCGCCTCGATCAGGGCGCGCGGATCGCGCGCGGCCTCGGCCTCGGCCTGTCGATCGTCGAGCGCATCGCGCGCGTGCTGGAACACCACATCTCCATCACCGCCAACAAGGGCGGCGGCTCGCACTTCGCGGTCACGCTGCCGGTGGCGAGCGGTTACAGCCAGGTTCAATTGCCGACAAACGGCTCGATGATTTCCTCGAAAACACCGATGAGCGGCACCACCATCGTCTGCGTGGAGAACGATCCCGCCATCCTCGACGGCATGAAGACGCTGCTGCGCGGCTGGGACGCCAATGTCATCGCCGCCGTCGACCCCAAACAGGCGTGCAAGGCGATCGCGAGTTCGAACGAGCCGATCACTGGCCTTCTGGTCGACTATCATCTCGACCGCGGCAACGGCATCGCCGCGATCCGCGACATCCGCCACAAGTTCGGCGCGCACATTCCGGCCATTCTGATTACGGCAGACCGCAGCCCGCCGGTGCGGGAAGCCGCACGCGCCTATGGCATCGTCGTGCTGAACAAGCCGGTGAAGCCGGCGACCCTGCGCGCGCTATTGAGCCAATGGCGCAACCATCAGATGGCGACGGCGCTGTCCCCGGCCGACGCCGGGCCCCAACCGACGGCGGAAGTTCAGGCCGACGGCTCGTTCTGACGCCACTGGCTGCCGGAGATCTTCGCAGCCACGATCACCGCCTGGGTGCGGCTTTCGACGCCGAGCTTCTGCAGGATGGCCGAGACATGCGCCTTGATGGTCGCCTCGGAGACCCCGAGTTCATAGGCGATCTGCTTGTTGAGCAGGCCCTCCGACAGCATCATCAGCACGCGGACCTGCTGGGGCGTCAGCGTGATGAGCCTATCACGGAGCTTGGCCATATCGGGATCGACACCGGCAGAGAGATCGATATCGGACGGCGTCCAGACGTCGCCGTTCATCACCTTGCCGATGGCCTCGCGCAGCGTTTCGATCCCGTAACGCTTCGGGATGAAGCCGGACGCGCCGAACTCCATCGAGCGGCGGATGGTGTCGCCATCGTCGCTCGCCGAAACGACCACCACCGGGATCGCCGGATACTGCGCCCGCAGATAGATCAGGCCGGAGAAGCCACTGACGCCCGGCATCGAGAGGTCGAGCAGCACCAGATCGATATCGGATTCTTTTTCCAGCAACGCCGTCAATTCACCGAACGCGCCGGCCTCGTCGATACTCGCGGCAGGGACAACGCTCATAACCGCTTCCCGCAATGCCCCCCGGAACAGAGGATGGTCGTCGGCAATCACAAGCCGGGTGGAGGAAGAAGACGGGGCCATATCGTCGCTATCTCTTCGGTTCGAACTGAACTCGTTGTCTTAACGATTAAACCATACCACTCCCGCGCGGGAAGGCCGAATCCCGCTTTTTGTGATTTATCAGGTTAGTAAACCGCTTCCCACACGGGAAAAGCCTCTCGTCTGGCGACAAAACCCTCGCCATCGAAGCCTCGAAAAGGGCTCGGGCTGCCATCGCATCGGAATCGACCCCACAATCTGCCGCGAGCTTTGCATGCAGCCCGTTATGACAGACCCAGCCGTTCGAAGAACGGCGTCGCTTTCGTTCGGCTATTGAAATTTCCAGGACGAGGAATATCCGCCGTGGCGAGCTGGGCGAAGACCCGATCGAGGACCGCGCGGAACTGCTCGCCACCCGGTTGAAATTTTCTTATCCGGCGCTCTTTAGCGCCGCCCTCGGTACGCGACTCGCCGCCCCCACCCCTTCGGCATCTCGTGATCGCGGGCCGGGTACGCTCAAGCTTGCGAGGCAGACGGCCGGACATTGCGGCGATTTGACACGACCTGAAAAAACGCTCGGCGGAACAGCATCATGATGGCACGCCGCATACCGCGCAAGGGGAAACGCGCTGCGCCAAAGTCTAAAGTCTATAGCACGATATATTTTCGCGGCGATTAGAGTGGACTCACTGGTACGATATATTTTCGACGGCCAGGTGAGGGCTCATTGCGATGTGAACCGGCAGAAGAACGGTCCGCGCATAAGACTATTTGCTAAATGAGATATTGGGAGGATTAGATGACTACAATCACCGCCGCCTCACCGCGCAGCGGAGGAATGACCAAAGACGAACGCTTCGTGATCTTCGCGTCTTCACTCGGCACGGTGTTCGAATGGTACGACTTCTATCTTTACGGCTCGCTCGCCGCGATCATCGGCGCGCAATTCTTCAGTGCCTATCCGCCCGCGACGCGTGACATCTTCGCGCTGCTTGCCTTCGCTGCGGGCTTCCTCGTACGCCCGTTCGGCGCGCTTGTGTTCGGCCGCATCGGCGACCTCGTCGGCCGCAAGTACACCTTCCTCGTCACCATCCTGATCATGGGTCTTTCGACCTTCATCGTCGGATTGTTGCCCAACGCCGCAACGATCGGCATCGCAGCCCCAATCATCCTGATCGGTCTGCGTCTGTTGCAGGGTCTGGCGCTCGGCGGCGAATATGGCGGCGCGGCCACCTACGTTGCCGAACACGCACCTCCCGGCAAGCGTGGCTACTACACCTCGTTCATCCAGACCACGGCGACGATGGGCCTGTTCCTGTCGCTGCTGGTGATCCTGTTTACCCGCACCATCGTCGGCGAAGCAGACTTCGCTGCCTGGGGCTGGCGCATTCCGTTCCTCGTTTCGGTCGTGCTGCTGGGCGTATCCGTCGTCATCCGGCTGAAGCTGAATGAATCGCCGATCTTCCAGCGCATGAAGGAAGAAGGAAAGAGCTCGAAGGCTCCGCTGACGGAAGCGTTCGGCAACTGGAGCAACGCCAAGCTTGTCCTCATCGCGCTGCTCGGCGGTGTAATGGGTCAGGGCGTCGTCTGGTACACGGGCCAGTTCTACGCGCTGTTCTTCCTGCAATCGATCCTCAAGGTCGACGGCTACACTGCGAACCTTCTGATCGCATGGTCGCTGCTGCTGGGCACGGGCTTCTTCATCGTGTTTGGCGCATTGTCCGACAGGATCGGCCGCAAGCCGATCATTCTCGGAGGCTGTCTGATCGCCGCCCTGGTCTACTTCCCGGTCTTCCGCATGATCACCACCCACGCCAACCCGGCGCTGGAAAAGGCGATCGAAAACGTGACCGTCACAGTCAAGGCCGATCCGAAGGCCTGCGGCGATCTGTTCAACCCTGTCGGCACTCGCGTCTTCACGGCGCCATGCGATACGGCTCGTGCCTTCCTGGCGCAGTCGTCGGTGAAGTACTCGACCGTTTCCGCGCCGGCCGGTACGCCCGTCACGGTGTCGATCAACGGCAAGGACGTCCCTTACACCAGCGCGAAGGACTCCAACCCTGCGATCACAGCGGCCCTGCAAGCCGCGGGCTACCCGAAGGCCACCGACGCAGGCATCGTGAAGATGTCGAACCCGTTCGACATCTTCCGTCCACAGGTTGCAGCCGTCATCGGCCTGCTGTTCCTGCTCGTGCTGCTCGTGACGATGGTCTACGGCCCGATCGCGGCGATGCTGGTCGAACTGTTCCCGACCCGCATCCGCTACACGTCGATGTCGCTGCCCTATCATATCGGCAACGGCTGGTTCGGCGGCCTCCTGCCGGCGACCGCATTCGCCATCGTGGCCTCGACCGGCGATATCTATGCCGGCCTGTGGTATCCGATCATCTTCGCGGCGATCACCGTCGTCGTCGGTGTGATGGCGCTGCCTGAAACCAAGGACGCCGACATCACGAAGTAATCCGCCACGCCGAGAGGCGAGGGCAAGCGGCCGCGGAGCAATCCGCGGCCGCTTCTTTTTAAGCTGAGCGAAATGCGCGGCGCGCCATTGGGCGCTCAGATACTTTCCGAAATCTTTTTCTGAACGCGGGCGGCAATACCGACGAGATGCTGCCAGACACGGTCGAAGGCTACCGTGAGCTTACTCTGCGAAGACCCGCGCGGCTCGACGGCGGCATCCTTGTTTGTCCCGGCGTCTGCGGATTTTTTGCTCGCTTCGCTGTTTGCCGCGGGATTTGCCGGAGCATCCTTTTTCAGTGAATCGCTCTTGTTCAATGAATCGCTTTTGGCGAGCGGCTCATCGATCTTGCCTTTCACGGTGTCGTCGCGACTCGCAAGCTGCGCCTTGAGCGCGTCAACCTGCTCTTGCAGGTGCCCGATCTCCTGATCGAGCGCGGCGCGTTCGTCGGGCACGACGCGGCACGTCCAGCCGCCCTTGCGCGTGCAGATCGACACCGCGCCGGTGCGGGTGTCGAGGCGCAGATAGCCGTTGTCGGTCGCGGACAGCGTATAGCGGCCGTTCTCATCGGCTGGCGAATTTTGAGCGCGCGCTACATTCACGGCCGCGAGCAAGGCAACGGCAGCAGATCCGGCGTAGATGATCCCCTTCGTTCTCATATTACTCGCGTCCCGCACCGCTTCTCACACCTCCGCACGATACGGCGCGCGGCCCGATGTCAACGCATCGGCGAGCAGATCGATGCGGTCCTGTCCCCAGAAGACTTCGCCATCGAGCACGTAAGCGGGCGAACCGAACACGCCGTGCGCGATGGCATCCTGACGATTCTGCTCATAGGAAGCTTCGACCTCCGCCGACTTTGATTGCGCGATCAGCGCCGTACCCGGCAGGCCGGATTGATCCGCCAACGCCACGACCGTGGCCGGATCCGCGAGATTGAGTTCATGCACCCAGATGCCTTCAAATACGCGCCGCATGAACGGCTCCGGATTTCCGCCCGATGCAGCGATCACGATCGCCACGCCGTCGGCCAGCCGCGCGTTGAAAGGCCAGTATTTCGGCTGCAGATCGAAATTCAGCCCCCGCTTTTCGCGCCAGCGCTGCAACTCGACCATGCGATAGCGCTGCCGTAGCGGATGACGCTTGGCGAGCGGCAGGCCGCCAGTCTCGGAAAACAGCTCGCCGAGAAAAACTGGTTTGTAATCAACGTTTAGGCCGTGGGCGGCGACAAGATCGAAAAACGCCTTATGGCCGATATAGGCCCAGGGCGACTGAAACGAAAAATAGTACTCAACGGACCTGGCCATACCGACTCCGCCACGAAATAGGACGGTATCCCAACAGAGCGGACACGCCTGCGCAAGGTCATCCACGATACTTGCATGTCACAGCAACCGCGACGTTTGGACGGCTGTATTTTTTATATGTTTTTCAATGCGTTATTCGACATATGCAACCGTCGCCCAATCTTGACTTGCCAGAAGGCCAACAGTATGGTCCGCGCGGTTTCAGGGGTGTTTGGGACGCTTTTTCCGAGATCTCGCGACGTAAAAGACAGAGTGTCGGCGCAGGCAGGCACGTCGCAACGGGCGCGAAGACGATGGACGAAAAAGACAAACCATCTGCCGATGAAGCCGCGCTCTCCGCAAGGCTTCACCACCTGGAAGACCGGCTTTCCGAAACCAGGAAAGACCGAAATCTCCAGGCAGGTCAGTCGGACGGCAGGGATGGAAACGCCTCGGCCAACGCATCCGCGATGGCACGCGGCTTCCGCCTCTCATCCGAATTGATTGCAGGCGTTCTTGTCGGAGCGGCCATCGGCTGGGGTTTCGACCGCCTGCTGTCCACGTCCCCCTGGGGACTGATCGTGTTCTTCCTGCTCGGCTTCGCGGCCGGCGTGATCAACGTGATGCGGGCGGCGGGCGTGGCGAACAAGCCGGCGGACCGCCAATGATGCGCGGCATCGCCTGATCGATTGGGACAGCGCCGGCCGTGCCGGCATTTGAGAAAGACGCTTCGGAATGGCCGATCCGGTTGAACAATTCGAGATTCACAAGATCTTCTCGCTGGGCCACATCGGCGGCCAGGAGATCGCCTTCACGAATTCGTCCCTTTACATGTTCATCGCTGTCGGCGTGATCGCGCTGCTGATGCTCGGCGGCAGCGCCGGCCGCCGCCTGGTGCCGACCCGCTTCCAGTCGGTGGCGGAACTGTCCTACGAATTTGTCAGTAACATGATGAGGGAAAGCCTCGGCGAAGAAGGCATGAAGTTCTTCCCGCTGGTGTTCTCGATCTTCATGTTCGTGCTGGCGGCAAACGTAATCGGCGTTATCCCCTTCACCTTCAGCGTCACCAGCCACCTGATCGTGACCGTCGCGCTGGCGCTGATCGTGTTCCTCACCGTTCTGCTCTACGGCCTCTACAAGAACGGCTTCAAATTCTTCAAGCTGTTCGTGCCGAGCGGCGTGCCGATCTACATCCTGCCGCTGATTACCGCGATCGAAGTGATCTCGTTCCTGTCCCGCCCGGTGTCGCACTCGGTTCGTCTGTTCGCCAACATGCTGGCCGGACACATCACGCTGAAGGTGTTCGCGGGCTTCGTCGCCGGTCTCGGCGCGCTCGGCGCCACCGGCATTCTCGGCGCGACGCTGCCGCTCGCGATGACCACCGCGCTCAGCGCGCTCGAGCTTCTGGTGGCGTTCCTGCAGGCCTACGTGTTCGCCATCCTCACCTGCATCTATCTCAACGACGCACTTCACCCCGGTCACTGACCGGATCGAGTTCTACCTAACACCAGCATCCAAAAAGGAGTTTCACCATGGATCCAATCGCAGCAAAGTACATCGGCGCAGGTCTCGCCACCATCGGCATGGGCGGCGCCGGCGTCGGCGTGGGCATGATCTTCAGCCAGTTCCTGAACGGCGCGCTGCGCAACCCGTCGGCCTCGCAGGGCCAGTTCGCGAACCTGATTTTCGGCTTCGCCGTGACCGAAGCGCTGGGCATCTTCTCGCTGCTCGTCGCGCTGCTCCTGCTGTTCGCTGTCTGATCTTTCGCACCGGCATTAACGCGGGCTTTGTCGTAGGGCCCGCGTCGATTCCTTGAGGAGACATCTATGGCCGAGAGCCATGCAACGGGGACGACCGCGCACACCGAGGTTCCGATGAGCCACGGCAAGCCGGAGTTTCCGCCGTTCAACAAAGACACCTTTGCTTCGCAGTTGGTGTCGTTCGCGGTCGCGTTTGCGTTGCTTTACGTCATCGTCTCGCGATTTGCCCTGCCGCGCGTCGGCGGGGTGATCAAGGCCCGCGAAGGCACGATCGAAAAGGATCTGTCCGAGGCCCAGGCGTTTCGCGACGAATCCGACGCCGCGCTGAAGGCTTACGAGGCCGAGCTTGCCGAGGCCCGTTCCCGGGCGCAGGCGATCGGCTCGGAAACCCGCGACACGCTTGCCGCGCAGTCCGAGGCAGAGCGCAAGGCACTCGAGATCAGCCTCTCCGCCAAACTGGCCGAGGCTGAAAAGACCATCACCGCGATGCGCGAGAAGGCGATGGGAAGCGTCAAGACGATCGCCACCGACGCTACGGCGGCGATTGTTCAACGTCTTTCGGGCGTCACCCCGGACAACCAGACCATCGACCGCGCGGTCGATGCCTCGCTGAAGGGTTGAAGCGATGCTGCATGAAGCAGAATTCTGGGTTGCAGTTGCCTTCGTCCTGATGCTGGCGATCTTCGGTTATTTCGGCGTCCACCGCGTGATCGGTAAGGCGCTCGACAACCGCAGCGCCCGCATCCGCAAGGAGCTCGACGACGCCCGCCGCCTCAAAGAGGAAGCACAGAGCCTCGTCGCCGAATATCGCGCCCGTCGCCAGAGCGCCGAGCGCGAGGCACAGGAGATCGTCGCTGCCGCCAAGGCGGATGCCGAACGGATCGCCGTCGAAGCCAAGGCCAAGATGGAAGATTTCGTTGCTCGCCGCACCAAGTCGGCCGAGAACAAGATCGCGCAGGCCGAGACGCAGGCTGTCGCCGACGTCCGCGCCGCCGCCGCCGAGGCCGCCGCTGCAGCCGCAGCGAGCGTGCTGTCGCAGACGGTCAAGGGCGATGTGGCCAATGGCCTGATCGAGAAGAGCATCAAGGACCTCGGCTCCAAGCTGAACTGAGCGTTCCCCACATCAAAGATAAAAAAGGCCGGTCGAAAGACCGGCCTTTTTGTTTTGTGAAATTGCCTCATTGCAAAGAGCGCACGCGACGGCTCTAACCCTGCCAGCTCGCTTAATGCTTGCGGCCACGTGCGCGCGCGGCAGGCTTTTGCCCAGCCGGATCGAAGCCGATGTAGAAGATGTAGTTATCGCCGGTGTCTCCCGGCGGCACCGGATAGATGATGTCTTCGACCACGGTGCTGAAATCGGTGTAACCCGCGTCGCCGGACAACGCGACCGAGGTCTGGAACGCCTTGGTGAAGATCACCTTGGTCGTCACGCCCTCCTGCATCACCGCCACACGCATCGGAATGTCGACCGTCGGTGGCGCGCCTGCCGCACCCGTGATGATGCGCCCCTGGATGCCGACGCGGGCGTGGATCTGCCCGCCGCTCAGGGTGCAATCACGCGCGGTGCGCAGGATCGAGGCCTGATAGCGCAGGTCCATGCCGCTCGCAGGCTTGCCCGGAAGTCCTACCGCCAGGGTCGATGCGCCGAAACGGACGTTCACCGGCGGACAGGTCGGCTCGTTGTTTTCGGGCGGCGGCGGTGCCTCGCCGAGCGCCTGTGATTTGGAGCCAAAAATCTGGCTGAACCGGCTGCCGATCGACGGGCTGCTGGCCGGCGCCGAATCGGCGCTGGCGCTTGAGCCGCCGAACATGCTGCCGCCGCCGCAGCCCGCCATGAGGAAACTGCTGCGTCATTGCCGTTCGATATCCCCCGAAGTCCTGAATTTCGGTCGCTTATAACAGGCCGATCGCGGCGAACCCAAGGCATAAGGCGGGGTGCGAGCCTCAGCCGCGCTCTGCCGCCCGGCATCCGCCTGCCCACTCAGCCGACGAAATCATCCTCCAGCAGGCCGTACAGATAATGGTCCTGCCAGGAACCGTTGATGCACAGATACCGCCGCGCCACGCCCTCGCGGATGAAGCCGCATTTCTCCAGCACCCGCGCCGACGCCAGATTGCCCGGGATACAGGCCGCTTCAACGCGATGCAGATGAAGTTCGCCGAACAGCGTCGGCAGCAACACCCGCAACGCCGCCGTCATGTAGCCTTGCCCGGCATAGGGTTCGCCGATCCAGTAGCCGACAGTGCCGCTCTGCACGATGCCGCGCCGGACATTGGCCAGCGTCACCGCGCCGAGAAGTCTCTGGTCGCTCTCACGGATGATGATGAAAGGATAGGAGCGGTCTTCGGTGATGTCTTCGGTATAGCGCCGCAACCGGCGGCGAAATCCCGCACGGGTGAGATCATCGGTGGGCCAGATTGGCTCCCACGGCGTGAGATAGGCCCGGCTTGTCTGCCGAAGCTCCGACCATTGTTCGTAATCCGACATCGTCGGCGGGCGCAGCCAGAGCCCACGCGCGCGCGGCATCAGCACCGCGGGCAAGGTAAGAGGCAACCGGAATAACGCCATGGCCACTCTCTTTTCATTGCATCGAGGCGGACAGGCAGCCCGCTCGAACGAAGCATTCGATCAAAGCGTCTTGCGACGTAGAGAGCGCATCAATGCAGAAGCGCCTTGTCCAGTCCCCGGCCGCTACCGAGCGCCACCACCGCCGGACGGCTGCGAGCCAGCAATGCCCGCGCCGCATCGCGGGCGGATTCCACGCTGACATTGTCGATCCGCGCGATCATTTCATCAACGCCCAGCGGACGGTCGTAGGCGAGCACATGACGGGCCAACTGCTCGGCGCGCGCGCTGCAGCTTTCCAGCGCCATCAACAGCCCCGCCTTCATCTGCGCCTTGGCGCGGGCAATTTCAGCTTCCGTCAGCGTCTCGACCGCCGCGTTCATCTCATCGACGATGACTTCCATCATCTCCGGCGCGTCGGTCGGATCGGTGCCGGTGTAGAGACTGAAGAAGCCCGTGTCGGAATAAGGCTGGTGGAATGTGTAGATCGAATAGCAAAGCCCGCGCTTCTCGCGCACTTCCTGAAAGAGCCGCGACGACATGCCTCCGCCGAGGATGTTGGTGAACACCTGCAGGCTGAACAGCGAGGGATCGGATTGCGGGATACCCTCGAGCGCCAGCGTCAGATGCGCCTGTTCGAGATCCCGGCGCACCACGCGCGAGCCACCCTTGCCGAAGGATTTCGGACCAGCCTCGGCGCCGAAACCTGCGAACCTCTGTTCGACATCGGCGACGATCCGGCGGTGATCGACCGCGCCCGAAGCAGCCACCACCATGTCGGGGCCGCGATAATGCGTGGTGAGATAACCGCGCAGCTTGTCGCGGGTGAAAGTCGCAAGCGTCTCCGGCGTGCCGAGCAGCGAGCGTCCCATCGGCTGGTCGGGATAGGCAATCTCTCCAAGATACTCGAACACGGCGTCGTCCGGCGTGTCCATCGCCGCGCCGATTTCCTGCACGATAACGCTTTTCTCGCGCTCCAGCTCATCGCTGTCGAAAGAGGGATTGGCCAGGATGTCGGACAGCACGTCGATCGCGAGCGGCACGTCCGCCTTCAACACACGCGCGTAATAGGCCGTGCTTTCCGAGCTCGTCGCGGCATTGAGATCGCCGCCAACCGCCTCGATCTGCTCGACGATCTCGCGCGAGGTGCGGCTTGCAGTGCCCTTGAACGCCATGTGTTCGAGCAGATGCGAAATGCCGTGTTCGTCGATCTTCTCGTCGCGGCCACCGACCCCGGTCCACACGCCGAGCGCCGCCGTTTCCAGATGCGGCATCGCATCGGTGACGACGGTGAGCCCGGAGGGAAGTTTGGTGATTTCGACGGCCATCAATGAACCTCTTGCTTGGCGACCCGGCTCGCCGACAGCACGAAAGCTTCGACCGCCGCCGGATCGTTCTTCATCACGGTGATGTGCTCCTTGCGACTCATCAGCCCTTCAAGCCACACCGGCAGGCCGGGGCGCGTGCCGCAGGCTTCCTCGACCGCATCGGGGAATTTCGCCGGATGCGCAGTGGAGAGCACCACGTTCGGATTTCTGGAATCGGCACCGTCGCGCTCGGCCACCGCCAGCGCCACTGCCGTATGCGGATCGACGAGATCACCCGCCTCACGGAATGCAGTGCGGATCGTCGCCGCGACTTCGGTCTCGTCGGCGCGCCCCGCCTCGAAATCGTTGCGGATCGCGTTAAGCACATTGCCCGGCAAAGAGAAGCGACCGGACTGCGCGAGCGAGGCCATCAGGCCGCGCACCAATGCTGCGTCGCGACCGCTCGCCTCGAACATCAGCCGCTCAAAATTGGACGACACCTGAATGTCCATCGATGGCGATTGCGTGGCGTGGACTTCGCGCACCTCATAGAGTCCGTTCTGCAGCGTGCGCGCGAGGATGTCGTTGACGTTGGTCGCGACCCGCAGCTTGCCGACCGGCAGGCCCATGCGCTTGGCGACATAGCCCGCGAAGATGTCGCCGAAATTTCCGGTCGGCACCGTAAAGTCGATCATGCGCGCGGGCGCGCCAAGCGCAACCGCCGAGGTGAAGTAATAGACCGTCTGCGCGACGATGCGCGCCCAGTTGATCGAGTTGACACCCGACAGCGATACGCGGTCGCGGAATGCATGGTGGTTGAACAGTGCCTTCACGATCGCCTGGCAATCGTCGAACGTGCCTTCCACCGCGAGCGCGTGGACATTCCCCGCACCGGTCGTCGTCATCATCCGCCGCTGCACTTCGGAGACGCGACCGTCCGGAAACAGCACGAACAGATCGACGTTCTCGCGATTCTTGAACGCTTCGACGGCCGCGCCGCCGGTATCGCCCGAAGTCGCAACCACGATGGTGGTGCGCGCGCCGCGCTTGGCGAGCACATGGTCCATCAGCCGCGACAGCAACTGCATCGCCACGTCCTTGAACGCGAGCGTCGGGCCGTGAAACAGTTCAAGCGTAAACTGGTTGGTCCCGCTCTGGTCGAGAGGCACCACCGCCGGATGGCGGAAAGTCGCGTAAGCCTCATTGGTCATCCGGCCGAGATCGGCATCGGAGATTTCACCCGCGACGAAGGGGCGGATCACCTCGGTCGCGACCTCCCAATAGGGACGGCCGGCAAAACCGGCAATGGCGTCGCGCGACAGCGTCGGCCAGACCTCCGGCACGTAGAGGCCGCCGTCACGGGCAAGCCCGGTCAGCATCACATCGCAAAAGCCGAGCTTGGGGGCCTCGCCCCGGGTCGAAAGATAGGTCGTCAACGGTGCCTCCAAAGGCGCGGGGTTCCGCAAGCCTTTGACAAGATTGTTAATTTTATCCACATCGGGTGGAATTCCGCACCTTACCGGCTGGCTTTCCTCCCGACAAGGAAGCGAAATGATGACCTCAGGCCCGCTGTTTGCCGAACAGCCAGAAGCCGAACGTGCCAAACACGGCGAGCGCGAGGCCGAACCAAGTGATCGCGTATTGCAGATGGTTATCCCGCAACTTCGGCACCAGCGCGCCCGGCTTCGGCACGCCTTGCGCGGGCACCGGCGTTTCGAGGTCGATGTAGAACGGCGCGACCTTGCCCCAGTTCAGCGCCGCGGCGATGCGAGGAATGTCGCGCACGAACCAGAGGCGCTTGGGCTCATTCTCATGTGCGGTGAAAAGCCCGGCCTGCTCCGGGAAGCGCAGATAGCCGGTCAGCGTCTCCGGCTTACCGGTCAGCAGCGGCGCGACGGCGCGATCTTCTTCAGCCCGGCGCTGCATATCGTTCGGCACATAGCCGGCATTCACCACCACCTGTTCGCCGTTCTCCGTCCGTGCAGGCAGGAAGGCCCAGGCGCCCGGCGTTGTGACATCGCTGCGCACCGCCGAGCTGGAGGTATAGATCATCGCGTCGGGCTTGTTCTCGAAGGTCGCGGTGAAGCGCACGCGGCGGAATTCATCGTGGGTGGCATCGAGTTTGGACCACTCGGCGGGCTGCCGCCAGCCGCTCGTTCAACGCGGCGATCAAAGCATGTTTCTCGTCGCGACGCTCGAGCTGCCAGAATCCGAGACCCGTGAGAAGCCCCGTCATCACCAGCGCGAACACGGTCATGCCGATGACGCCGCGTCCACGCGCCGCCATGCTCATGCCTGATCCCGCTTCACGAGCTGTCCTTCGGCGGCCTTGTGGTGATATTGCAGGGCGATCATGAGCGCCTTCATCGGCCGCAGCGGCGCCAGCGTCACCAGCAGGATCAGCGGCAGCCACAGAGCGGCATGAACCCAGAACGGCGGCTGATATTTCACCTCCACGATCAGCGCCGCGCCGACCACGAGAAATCCTGCAATCAGAATGATGAACACAGCCGGCCCATCGCCGCTGTCGATGAAACTATAATCGAGGCCGCAATTCTCGCAGGTAGGCCGCAGCGACAAAAATCCGGCGAACAGTTTCCCTTTGCCGCAACGCGGGCAGCGGCAGCGCAGCCCGGCGGCAAAAGGCGAAATCGCGCCGGTGGCAGGTGATGAAGGCGGCAATTCGGTCATGGGTGCTTTATGACAAAAAGGTGCGGCAAAGTCTCGACGAAAGGCTGTGAAGCGGTGGTCCGGCTCTGGCGGATACCGACGGCTTCATGAAAAAAGCGGCCCGGAGGGGCCGCTTTTCTCTGCAAGTGATGCCGGTCAGTGGGCCGCGTGGGCCATGGTCTCCGCACCATGTCCCCAGACATAGATGCAGATGAACAGGAACAGCCACACCACGTCGACGAAGTGCCAATACCAAGCAGCGAACTCGAAACCGAGATGCTGCTTTGGCGTGAAGTGGCCCATATAGGCGCGTACCAGACAGACGATCAGGAAGATCGTGCCGACCAGAACGTGGAAGCCGTGGAAACCGGTCGCCATGAAGAAGGTCGAGCCATAGATATGGCCGGCGAAGGAGAACTCCGCGTGGCTGTATTCGAAGCCCTGCACGAAGGTGAAACACGCACCGAGCAGAACAGTCAGGATGAGACCCCACTTCAGGCCCTTGCGGTCGCCTTCGAGGAGCGCGTGGTGCGCCCAGGTCACGGTGGTACCCGAGGTCAGCAGGATCAGCGTGTTGAGGAGCGGCAGGTGCCACGGATCGAAGGTCTCGATCCCCTTCGGCGGCCAGACGCCGCCGAACAGCGCATCACGGGTGAACTGTGCAGCATCGCCCGGAAACAGCGCGGCATTGAAATAGGCCCAGAACCACGCAACGAAGAACATCACCTCGGAGGCGATGAACAGGATCATGCCGTAGCGGTGATGGAGCTGTACCACGCGGGTGTGGTCGCCCTTGTACTGCGCCTCGCGGATGACGTCGCCCCACCAGCTCGCCATGGTGTAGAGCACGCCGATGGTGCCGATACCGAACACGATCGGAGCGGCGGCATACATGTGATGCATCCACGAGATCGCACCGACCGCCATGACGAATGCCGAAAATGAACCGACGAACGGCCAGGGGCTCGGATCGACAAGGTGGTAATCGTGATGTTTGACGTGCCCGCCAGCCATTTCGTTCTCCGTTTGCGGTGCCGGTTGCCCGGCGCTCGTATCAATTCACTCTAGTTTATAGGTTACTTTTGCGCTTGTCCGGCTCCGATGCCGCTACCGGCTTCGGCTCGGGGTTCTTTACCGGATAAAAAGTGTAGGACAGCGTGATGGTGTTGGTGCCGTCCTGATCGGAATCCTGCAGCATCGACGGATCGACGTAGAACACCACCGCCATGTCGCGCTTTTCGTGCGGTGCGAAGGTCTGCTCGGTGAAGCAGAAGCAGTTGATCTTGGTGAAATACGCCCCCGTGGTCAGCGGCGTCACGTTGTAGCTCGCCTGCCCCGTGGTGGTGCGCGTGGACTGGTTGGTAACCGAATAATAGACGGTCGCCACTTCCCCGATCTTGACGTTGATCTCGTTCTGCTCGGGAACGAATTTCCACGGCAGGCCGCCCTGGATGTTGGAGTCGAAACGTACGGTGACGGAACGATTGGTGACATGCGTCGGCGCCGAAGCCGCCACCTGGGTGGTGCCCCCAAAGCCGGTGGCACGGCAAAACCAGTTGTAGAATGGCACCGCGGCGTAAGACGCACCGACCATCAGCGCAACCACGAACCCGCAGATCGTCGCGACGAGAACGTCACGCGACAAGCGCGGCTTGCGGGGCGGCGTGGCTGAGGTTTTGTTGCTCATATCAAATCGGCCGGATCAGAACGGCCGGTCCCTTGACCAAGGTCACGGCGAAGAACAGCACCACCAGAATTCCGAGTGCCAGCGCGATCGCGATCGAACGCTCGCGCCGTCTGCGCTTCTGCGCATCCGTCAGCACGATCCCTTCTTCCTGGCGAGGCTCGTTGTCCATCCATGCCCTACCAGACCATCGCCATCAGCGCGTTTGCCGCAACCTCGAGGGGCAGCACCGCGAACAGCAGAAACAGATACAGCAGCGAAAACTTGAACAGCGCGCGCGCAGCACGGTTTGCTTCCGTGCCGGTGCGGCGGCGATAGACATTGATCGCTAGCCACAGCATGCCCGCGCCGAGCACGACCGAGCTGACGCCGTAGGCCACGCCGAAATAGCCGAGCGGCCAAGGCGAGATTGCAACCGCGACCAGCACGATGGTGTAGAGCAGGATCTGCAGTCGCGTCGCATCGGGTCCGGCCACCACCGGCAGCATCGGGATGTTGGCGCGCGCGTAATCGTCGGAGCGGAACAGCGCCAGCGCCCAGAAGTGCGGCGGCGTCCACAGGAAGATGATGAGGAACAGGATGATCGGCTGCGGTGCGAGCGATCCGGTCGCTGCCGCCCAAGCCACCACCGGCGGCAGCGCGCCTGCCGCGCCACCGATCACGATGTTCTGCGCGGTCCAGCGCTTCAGCCACATCGTGTAGACGACCACGTAGAAGAAGATGGTGAAGGCGAGCAGCGCTCCGGCGAGCCAGTTCACCAGAATGCCGAGCGTCGCGACCGAAAAGATCGCAAGCGTGATGCCGAAGGCGGCGGCTTCCGAGGAGGAAATCCGGCCGCGCGGAATCGGGCGATTGGCGGTGCGCGTCATCAGCGCGTCGACATCGCGCTCGTACCACATGTTCAGCGCGCCGGAGGCTCCGCCGCCGACGGCGATGCAAAGGATCGAAGTGATGGCGAGAACCGGATGCAAATGGCCCGGCGCGATCACGAGCCCAACGAGCGCGGTGAACACCACAAGCGACATCACCCGCGGCTTCAGCAGCGCGATGTAGTCAGAAACGCCCGCCTCGGAAATGATGAGGGGGGAATATTCGACCGAATGTTGCTCGATGACGGACAAGTCCGAACCACTCCTTAGATAGACCCTATCCGCCACGGCCAGACCATGACGGCGAGGCTATGGCGGACAAGTTACTGGCGCGCCGTGCCTCACGAGCACGGCCGCGCGGATTACTGAATCCGGGGCAGCACCTCGAACTGATGGAACGGAGGCGGCGACGTCAGTGTCCATTCGAGCGTCGTGGCGCCCGGACCCCACGGATTGTTGCCGGCGACGCGCTTCTTCGCGAACGCTTCGACCACGCCGTAGAGGAAGATCAAAACGCCGAAGCCCGCAATGTAGGAACCGATCGACGAGACCAGATTCCAGCCGGCGAAAGCATCAGGATAGTCGATGTAGCGGCGCGGCATGCCCGACAGACCGAGGAAGTGCTGCGGGAAGAACACGAGGTTGACGCCGATGAACATCACCCAAAAGTGCGCCTTGGCGATGCCCTCGTTGTACATGTAGCCGAACATCTTCGGGAACCAGTAGTACCAGCCTGCGAAGATCGCGAACACCGCACCGAGCGACAGCACGTAATGGAAGTGCGCGACGACGTAGTAGGTGTCCTGCAGCACGCGGTCGACGCCCGCGTTCGCCAGCACGACGCCGGTGACGCCGCCGACCGTGAACAGGAAGATGAAGCCGATCGCCCACACCATCGGTGCCTTGAACTCGATCGATCCGCCCCACATCGTGGCAATCCATGAGAAGATCTTCACGCCAGTCGGCACCGCGATGACCATCGTCGCCGCGACGAAGTAAGCCTGCGTCGAGGCATTCATGCCCACCGTGTACATGTGGTGAGCCCACACGACGAAGCCGATGCCGCCGATCGCGACCATCGCATAGGCCATGCCGAGATAACCGAACACCGGCTTGCGCGAGAAGGTCGAAACGATCTGCGAGATCATGCCGAAGCCCGGCAGAATCAGGATGTACACTTCGGGATGGCCGAAGAACCAGAACAGATGCTGGTACAGGATCGGGTCGCCGCCGCCGTCGGCCGCGAAGAACGAAGTGCCGAAGTTACGATCGGTCAGCAACATGGTGATCGCGCCGGCGAGAACCGGCAGCGACAGCAGCAGCAGGAACACGGTCACTAGAACCGACCACACGAACAGCGGCATCTTGTGCATGGTCATGCCAGGCGCGCGCATGTTGAAGATCGTGGTGATGAAGTTGATCGCACCCAGGATCGACGACGCACCGGCGAGATGCATCGACAGGATCACGAAGTCGACCGACGGCCCCGGATGGCCGGACGTCGACAGCGGCGCGTACATCGTCCAGCCCGTGCCGGCGCCGAGCGAACCCGGCTCACCTTCGACGAAGGTGGAGATGATGAGCAGCGCGAAGGAAGCCGGCAGCAGCCAGAACGAGATGTTGTTCATGCGCGGGAACGCCATGTCCGGCGCGCCGATCATGAGCGGCACCATCCAGTTGCCGAAGCCGCCGATCATCGCCGGCATCACCATGAAGAAGATCATGATGAGGCCGTGAGACGTCACGAACACGTTGTAGGTGTGGTTTTCGGCGAACAGTTGCACGCCTGGATACATCAGCTCGACGCGGATCGCGATCGACATCGCGCCGCCGATCAGACCGGCGATCACCGCGAAGATAAGGTACATCGTGCCGATGTCCTTATGGTTCGTGGAATAGAGATACCGCCGCCACCCGGTAGGATGATCGTGCGCATGGTCGTCATGGGCGTGATCGGTGTGGGCGGGAGTTGCAGCGGAGGAAGCCATTTTCTAATCCTTTGAACTTTGCAGTTCGTAACCTTGCGGTTGCCTTCTCAAGTGTGACGCCGCGTCAGTGCGCGGCAGCCTCGATCGAGGCGAAAGTGCTGTTGCGGGCGGAAGCGAACTTCTTCTGTGCTTCGGCAACCCACTTCTGGAATTCCTCGTCGGTCACGACGCGGATCGCGATCGGCATATAGGCGTGATCCTTGCCGCAAAGCTCGGAGCACTGGCCGTAGAACATGCCGGTCTGTTCGGCTTTGAACCAGGTTTCGTTGAGGCGGCCCGGAACGGCGTCGATCTTGATGCCGAAGGCGGGAACCGCGAAGGAGTGGATGACGTCGGCGCCGATCACCTGGACGCGAACCACCTTGTTCACCGGCACCACCACCTCGTTATCCACCGCCAGAAGGCGCGGCTGCTTGTCGGTCGCCATCAGCGAGTCGAACTCGAACTTGCCGTTGTCGGGATAAGAGTAGGTCCAGTACCACTGCTTGCCGGTGGCCTTGATCGTGAGATCGGACTTCGGAATGTCCAACTCGGTGAACAGAAGGCGGAACGACGGCACCGAGATGCCGACCAGGATCAGCACCGGAACGATGGTCCAGACAACTTCGATCAGCGTGTGATGCGTGGTCTTGGACGCGACCGGGTTGGCCTTGGCGTTAAACTTGAAGATGACGATGAGGAGAAGGACGAGAACGAAGAGGACAATGGCGGAGATCAGCCAGAGCAGGAAGTCGTGGAACCAGATGATGTTCTCCATCACCGGCGTCGCGGCCTTCTGGAGATGCATCTCCCATTCCTGAGGTTGCCCCATGACTTCGGCTGCCATCGCCACGCCGCTCATGACAAAGGTCGCGGCGACGACGCCAATCCCCTTCAATCCGCGGCTCATCCAGCCCCTCGACAACTTCATGCCGCTCACGCTCCTATATCCATAGCTCCTGAGGCCTGCCACTCGGCAAACCTCACTTCATCCCCGTCGCCATTCTTTTTAGGGCTGTCAGACCGCAATTAGAACGCGTCGAATTCCCGCTTCTCAAACCATAATTTGATGCCTACCGCAATGTACCTCATTCGCGAGCCAGCGTTGCGGAAATTGATCGCCGGAATCGAGGAAAAACCCAGCCTTTCCGGGGGTCGGGCCGGTCCCGCTGGCGGATTGTCCGTTGCAGGCGCATGATCGTCCGTTGTAGGCAGACCGGGCGGTGCGGCGGTGGCCCGATTCGGCCGCTTTTGGCCTTGCAGCGTCGTTTGTCGCCCTGAAGGCGCCGTCATTGCCCTGTCAATGACCCTGAAACGGACGAATGGCTCGAAACCGATTGAGAAAGCGCCCGGAATGAAATTTGTCGACAAGCCCGGCATTCCTGCCGCCCGCCTGCGGGGCGCCCTCGCCGCCTTGATTCTGGCGGCCTGCGCCCTCGGTTTCGCCGGTACGGCGCCGGTTTACGCGCAAGGCGCGGTCAAATCGGTCAGCGGCGACTGGCAGATCCGCTGTGACACTCCGGCGGGCGCCCAGACTGAACAATGCGCGCTGATCCAGAGCGTGGTGGCGGAGGATCGCGCTAATGCCGGGCTGACAGTCATCATTCTCAAAACAGCCGATCAGAAAAACAAATTGATGCGCGTGGTCGCACCTCTCGGCGTACTCCTCCCCTCCGGTCTCGGATTGAAGCTCGACGACAAGGACGTCGGCCGCGCCGGTTTCGTGCGCTGTCTGCCGAACGGATGCGTCGCTGAAATCGTGATGGACGACAAGCTGCTCGACCAGCTCAAAACCGCGAAAACCGCGACATTCATCATTTTCGAGACGCCCGAGGAAGGCATCGGCTTCCCGCTCAGTCTCAAAGGTCTGAGCGAAGGTTACGCCAAACTGCCGTAAGCGGCCCTCCCCTCGGCAGCTTCGGCACCCTATCTGTGCCTTGATCTTTGACTTGCCGCCATTCCGCCCGGATGCACAAGTTCGCTCGGCGGAACAATTTTGATGTTGCCGACGCGCGGAGCGCCCAATGACCCAACCCCAGTCCACCTCCCTGATCGATCGCGCCGGGCTCGACCGCGACGATGTCCGCAAGGAAATCATCCGCGGCCTCGGTGGTGCCGACGACGGCGAACTGTTCATGGAATATCGCCAGTCCGAGGGGCTCGCATTCGACAACGGCCGCCTCAAGCAGGCGACGTATGACACCGCGCAGGGCTTCGGCCTGCGCGCCGTGAAGGACGACGCGGTCGGCTACGCTCATTCCTCCGACATGTCCCTGTCGGCAATCGCGCGGGCGGCCGACGCCGTCGCGGCGGTCCGTGGCGGCTATTCCGGCACCTTCGCAAGCCCGCCGCCCCACACCAATGTGCGGCTGTACGGCGACGCCAACCCGCTCGACGGCGAAGCTTTCGAGACCAAGGTGAAGCTGCTCGCCGAGATCGACGCCTATGTCCGCGAGAAGGACCCGCGCGTGCGTCAGGTTTCGGTCAGCCTGGGCGCAACCTGGCAGGTGGTGGAGATCGTGCGTCCGGACGGCGAGAGCTATCGTGACATCCGCCCGCTCGTGCGCGTCAACGTATCGGTGGTCGCGGGTTCCGGCGACCGGCAGGAAACCGGCAGCCAGGGCTATGGCGGGCGCGAAGGTTATACCCGCTTCATCGAGACGAAGGCGTGGCGGACCGCCGCCGACGCCGCGATCCGTCAAGCGCTGCTCAATCTGGAAGCGGTGCCTGCGCCCGCGGGCGAAATGGATGTCGTGCTCGGCCCCGGCTGGCCCGGCGTGATGCTGCATGAAGCGGTCGGCCACGGCCTCGAGGGCGATTTCAACCGCAAGGAGACCTCGGCCTTCGCGGGCCTGATGGGCCAGCAGGTCGCGGCCAAGGGCGTCACCGTGGTCGACGACGGCACCATCGCGGCGCGGCGCGGATCGCTGTCGATCGATGACGAAGGCACGCCCACCAACCGAACCTTGCTGATCGAGGACGGCATTCTCGTCGGCTACATGCAGGACCGGCAAAACGCGCGGCTGATGAAGATGAAGCCGACCGGAAACGGGCGGCGTGAATCTTATGCCCATGTGCCGATGCCGCGCATGACCAACACCTACATGCTCGCGGGCGATCGCGACCCGGCGGAAAT
>Ga0209952_1000962_pt1 | contig 27480 bp, 28 predicted proteins | sample ThiBiot_750_biof_2_FD_183951 | JGI IMG/M metagenome (GOLD analysis project Ga0209952, IMG submission 183951) | Wastewater bioreactor microbial communities from Cape Town, South Africa - Thiocy_cont_750_biof (SPAdes) | ecosystem: Engineered > Bioreactor > Thiocyanate-remediating >...
AATAACCTGTATCATCATCGTAGTATTCATCGTCATTGCCCCAAGCTGAATCGTTATTCTCATTGTAGAAATCGTTTCGTTGGGAGTAATGTGTCGAATTATTATAATCTTGTCGTTGGTTTTGACTTGAAGTTTTATAATGTTTCGATGTTGGCGGCGGTACATCGGACCGAACGCTCATCAACGGTGGAATCGATGCTGTATTAATCGGCGTAATTGCATTTGTTGTCGATGAGGTATAACGTGATTTACGTTCGATGGGTGCCGATTGTCGACGATCGTTGATTTCAGTTGTTTTCATTGGTACTTTGTATTGAATGGCTTCTTGTGGCGTTGGATCGGACGTTTCAGCTGGTCGTGTTGGTGATAAAGTTCGCCAAGCTGGTTGTGATTTTTGTATCGTTGATTTCGATTCGAGTTTAGCTGTCAATGATGGAATATCGTTCGGACGTGTTTTAGCCGATTGTTTTGTTGATCGTTGTGGAAGATCATCGGACTTTTGTTGTAAACGACGTCGATCATTGTTATGATACGATTGTTGATAACGATTCGTTGTTGTGGTTGAATCGTCCCATTCATTGTTCCAATGATCATTGGCGTTGGTTTTATCGAAATAATCGTTAACATCGGATGTTTTCGATTTCGAATAGGTTTTTGCTTTTCGATTGGTTGCAAGAGGAAAATGTTTCGATCGTGTGAGAAGATCTGATTGAGATTGCGAACTTGTTTCACTTTCTGATCGACTGTATCGACGTGTTTGAGTCGTTGTCGATGGTTTATCATCATCGGGTTCGATTTGAGCGTTGGATTTCTCGTGTAAAGATGCATAATTAAATGAATCCATTTGATCGGACCAACTTTTCATTGCAAATGTTTGACTATCGGCTGTATCATGACGCGTACGAGCTGTCGTCGTCCAATCGACTGAACTTTCTTGACCTGTCGATGATAACAAAGGTCGTGTTTGATAGCCAGGCATTTGCTTTTGTTCATTAGATGTTGTCGAACGTTGATCACGAGTTGGACGTTCTTGTTCGTCTCGTCGTTGTCGTGCAACATGGAGAACATTGACTAATTCGGAATTTTTATCATCTTGCATTTGTTTAACATGTTCATCGTCTTGTAACAAACGTGAACGTGTGTTTTGCACAGAACGATTCGTCGTTTGAGAATAATTCTGTCGTGATTGATTATTATTATTATTATTATTGTTATTATTGTTGAATCGACGTGTCGATGATTTCATTGTGTTTGTTTCAACGATATCACCATCTTCATCATCACTGAATCGAATTTTTTCTTCGTAATTGACTTCCTGAGATGCACTTGCCCATGTGACATTATCGGTTAATTTCGAAAGATCATCGATATCTTTATTTCGAAGTATAGTCGGTGTTTTATAATCATTTGTTTGATGTAAACGTTGCTGTTGTTGTTGTTGAGATTGATTATAGTTCGATGAACGATACATCGATGATCCTTGATAGGAATTATTCGTATTATATGACCACATTTGCTGTTGTTGCGGGTGTTGTTGTTGTGGAGGCATTCGCATGTAGGATGAATTGGGCATTTGTGTGGTTGTTGAGGGTGGTGGTAGATTTTGTGATTGCATAGATTGAGAATTGTCGGTCGGCTCGTTGGCTATGGGTTGTGCTCGACCGCCGCCTTCTTTCCATGAAGCTAGATTAGCTGGTCGAAAACTTGGTCCTTGACTATTCGAATGAATTGAATTGATCAATGATTCTGATGTTGATTTCGTTTGTTTGGTTTCTTGTGTAGCTAAACGTGGAAAATCGTTCAAACCAAGTAGATTCGGTGGTGATGTTTGTTCATTTGCATTTCCCGATGTTATATTACTCCATGTGGCTGGTAAACGTGGTTTATCAAGATCATTTGCTTGTGTCAAAGGTGATGTTGCTGGTAATGAATCGAGTTGCTGTTGTGTGGGCTGTTTCGATGGTGTTAATGGACGTATTTGATTTGTTGGCGTTTGATTGCCGCTATTCGATGACCAACCGTGACTTGTGCCTGTCGGAATGGTTGGATCGAATGTTGATGAATTTGTACCGGTTTCACTTTTTAAACTTGGTAAATTGGCCGGCGGTGGAATACGTCGACTGTTAACTTTGCCGAGATTAGCCCAGCCTTGAGTACGAGCTTGAATATCGATAAAAGACAAAATTTAAGAATGAATATTTGATGATGATGGTGATGAACTTACCGTTAGCTCGACTCGTTTCATTTGATCGTGTTTTACTTACAAAATCGTTTGTTTTAATGCCCGCATAGCGTTTATTCTTATCAATAGATTTACTTGTAATAGACATGTTAATAAATGAACGATGGATATGAATATAGTAGTGATCATGCGAAATAAGAAGACAAACCAATGACTCGCACCAAAATGTGATGAAATGTTGTTTAGTTTAATAATTTAATTTAAACTCTACTGTCAAATTCGATTGATTGATTGAAGACAGAGAGAGAAAGAGAGAAAAAAAGTATCTAAAAAAATAAGAAAATAGAAGAATTTCATAATTCCAATCGTTGTCGTCGATTACTGCTTGAATACAGACATCGGAGATGAATGAAAATAAATGAAGGACCACAAACGGGAAACAATGGCGATGCAAAAGAGAGAGAAAAAAGGCGACATCTATAGTCTATTGCGTTTCATAACATTTCGAGTTTGATTTATTAGAAAAACGAGAATTTACAAAAAAGAAAAATTGAAATTCGATATCGATTCAACGACTAGACGGAATTGATTTGTGCTGCTTAGCAACGAAATCTTTCATTGATGAAATTGATTCGTTGAGTTCGAAAGATTTGCAATGGAAAATTTGTTGTTGGCGTATGTCGAGTCGGACATCGACAATAGCAACAAAATTTATCGACGGTCAAATCGAAAAATTTCTGCACAGTTTGCCGTAAACGTGATGAAATAATCAGATAAATAATTGGTTGTAAAGCACAATTAAGAAAAACAAGTAAACGAACGATATGAATTAAACATTGAAAAAATAATTCATTCATAAAATCATGTTGAAATAATTCATTTGAAACAATAAATAAGAGATTTAGCAGACGATAAGGTAGAAGCAAAAGTATATACAGAAGTATAACGATAAAAACCATGACAATAACTTGAAGATGTTGAGTCGAACGTGAATTGATTGATGAAGATTTTTCCGACGTAAATTGACTTGATACTGACAAATGATAGGTGTTTGTTGATTGACGAAAATTTCGTTGTAAATTCGATGCATTCATCGATAACGATGACGTTGATGTTTGTCCTTGACGACGTTTTTCATTACTGAGAAAATTTCGTGTCAAGAAATTATATTGACCATTGAATTTCACTGATTTTGTTGAACGAAATTTATTCGAATGAACAATTATTCGTATAACTTGTCCATAGATAACAATGAGAAATATGCCTGTGATGAGATATGTTAAAACAAGAATGAGAATTAAATATGTTCGAGACCATGTTTCTCTTGCTTCAGTGTCACAACTTGCAAATGTCAGATTACTTTGATTTGCTAAATTATAGGTTTCGTATTTAGTCAAGAGAAACAATGGCAAATTAATTAAAATGGCGAACAACCAAATAATACATGAGGTTTTCGAATGATTTCGTATTTGTCGTCGAATGAGGTCACGTTGAAGACAACGTGGCACGCCCGCAGGATAACACCGGTGTAAAGTTAAAATTAATAGGAAACCTAGTGCAGCTTGCATTGATACTTGTTGAAGAAATGGAAGAAAATAACCTTAAATTAAAAATTAAAAGAAAACATGATATTCAAAAAAGTTTCAATCTCAAATATCGAAGAGAATAAGTGGGCTGATGGATATATTTAGCCAAGTACTCGTTTACACTATCGTTTCTTGTTCTCAATTTCGAAATCAAATTATCGTTTTTCGTCGTTTTTATGAATTCTATCTATGATGTACTTACAAATATAAAGACCTAATTGAAAACCATGATCGGAATAGAAAACTGCACTGATACGTTCAGGTAAACAGGTCAAAACAAGAATAATATCCGTGAAACTAACGTTAATTATATAAAAATATGTTGATGTATGCATGGTTTTATCTTTGCGAATAGCAAGAATAATAATTAAATTGCCAATAAATGCAATAAAAATAAGTAAAATAAATATTGTAAACCAAGATATATTCCAATAGTCGATAGACATCGTTTTGTACCCAGAAAAACTTGTCGTGTTAATTTTAAAATTCTAATACAAACAAAGTCATTCGCCTGCGTGCCTCTTAAATAGTACAAAAGTCAAGATCCACAGAGAGAAATTTTTCTATGCTTCGCGGTCTCTTGCGTGTTCTATTGAAAATAACAAGAAGAAATAAAAAAAGTAATTTTACTTGACGTTAAGTGCTTTTGTCTTTGTGATTCAATCAAAGAAGAAAAAAAATAGATATACAGTGATGCCAACCAAAAATTATTGGCCCACTCTTACATGACAATTTTATTTTTGCTATTACACAAGCACGACAGGGGAAATAAATCGATTGCGACTATCATTATGTAGTGCAATGTTCCTAGGGTACGTGCCATGCGTTCGACTTTCGAGTTGTTTTCGTTCTATTATTTTGTGAATAAAACCAGAACGAAAGCAACTCGAAAGCTGAACTTATCGCATGTATATTAGGAACATTATACTACATAATGATAGTCACAATTGATTTATTTCCCCTATCGTGTTTGGGTAATAGCAGCAATAAAGTTGTCATGCAAGGGCGAGGCAGTAATTCTTGAAGTCACTGTACTTTTGTTTGTTTTTTAATCAAATCCTATTCTTATTCTGGAACGAGAATGTCACGTATTTATGTTCTATGCTTCGGAAATTTATATCACTTCGAGATTAAAAACTAGAACGCTCGTGCAGCGACATGAGAGGGAGAGAGAGAAGAGTTTTTCTTCGTTTTCTTCTTTGAAATAAAAAAACGGCTTAACTAAATCTTCTATCTTAAATTACTGAAAAGAAAAACTAAAGACGTGTTTATATTAATGAACGGTTATATAAATGAAACGTACTCTTCTTTTGAAAATGTCACGGGTTTTCTTTCAATTAATAAGTGGTGAACTTCTATAGAAACTAAATCGAACGGAACCCGTTGACATAAAATTTGGCAAGTCTGTCTATCGTGTCACTACGCTCGATTGACAAAGAAATCTAACGTTTCGTTTCGTTTCTTTATTAAACAATCCTATGAGGATTGTATATATAAACAACAATAGACACATAACAACAACATGTATACACCTAATTTTGAATATAAGAGAAAAAAAAACAGAAAAATGAATATATGCATGCAAAAGAAAAAAGAAAACACACACGAAGAGAGAGAAAGAGAAAAGAAAAAACAACAAAAGAAAACACAGTTATTGCGAAAGTAAAAAGTCTTGGGTTGAGTTCGTTGTTGTTGCCGTTGAATTGACTTGTTCGATTAATGTCGGTTGATTAACATTGATTTCATTTGTATTATTCGGATTTTTCATAACTGTAACTAATCCACCGAATTCATCGAATCGAAACGGTGTCGTATTATTACTTGCGCATATAAGCTATCGAACAAAGTCAAAAGGAACAATTTAGCTACTCAAAATTAAATAAATATATTTATGCATACTTCCGCACGACCTCGAGATTTAATTTGCTGATGAATATTACCGTTATTAGCAGAATCAAGAATAACAACCTGAAAGAATTATTATTACGAATTTGAAAAAAATGTAAATTAAATGTTCTTACATCCATTCGATGTTTTTCAGTAATATGTTTAATGAATTCATCGACATTGCTTTGATATCGTCGACAGAGACCACATTGAAATCTATTTTTAAAATCGAATTAAAATAAATTCTGCAAATCACAATGACAAACTTCGTATTTGGATTGGAGAGAAGTGCATCATTCGATAAAAGTACGGGCGTATTCGATTGTCCAGCATGATTATGATGTAAATGTCGCTAGAATAAATATCCGAAATGAATCGATTTGAAATGATTTTTTTTTCAAAAATTATTTACTTTAAGATTTGTTTTCTTATCAGTTATATACGAACAAAACGTGCAAACATGTGCCGAATCGTCTAATTGTAAATGTTCACTTTTAACATGTTCATTCAAATGATAGAGTTTAGTTGTTGAAAATGGACATTTTTGACAAGTAAATACACATTTCGATATGACTTTGTAGCATTGAGGAACAGTGCCGTGTGGTGGAGGAATATTCGGCATGTCAGAATTCTGAAAAAGCGTTTTATTTGATGAAGAAGTTTGTTTTGTTTTATGATTTCTCCTACTCGTTTGAGAATATCGGAGTTGAACAATCGATTGCCTCGACCAATCTGAGGAATATTTAGTTTATGTATCGATGTTAAATGACGTTTCAAATGCTCCATTTGATAGAATTTATTGTTACATTTCGGACATTCGTAGTTTCGTTGACCTTGATGATACAACATATGTCGCTGGAAAGTAAGAAAAAAACCCAAAAGTGAATTTTTCGAAACAACAGCAAAAGAATTCGTACTTTCAATTTCGAGAAGCTCTTGCAATTGTACGGACAGAGATTACATTGAAATTTATTTGTCTGACTTGAATGACTGTAAATATGATTTTGAAAATCCTGAAAACAAAATCAAATTCGAAAAGATAAAGAAAAAAAAATGTTTCGTTTTCATACCGAATAATCATGAAAAACCATATCACATTTATTACATTTCCATTCTTTTTTGTATGTTTTCGGTAGATTATTAAGTATATCTAACCCTTCAATATCCCAATGTCTTCTTGCCATATGAATTTTCAAATCTGCATTAGTTGCAGCCATAAATGAACAATACGGACACGGAATCGATCTACAAAAAAACAAAGCTCTTTCTCTGCTTGATTCAATCGATCGATCGATCAATTACTTTTCTAAATGTTTATGTGCCATATGTCGTTTGACATGCGTCGTCGTACAGCCTCGATAATGACAAAGTGGACAAGCAAAATCTTTGCCTTCACTGCCCATATGAACACGTAAATGTCGTTTCATATTTGCAATGCCGAGAAACTTCTTTCCGCAATGATCACAAACGAAATCGAACGGATCTAATTCGGCATGTTTTTTCGCGTGTTTCATCGCCTCGATACGCGATGTAAACGCTTCGCCACACTCGTGAACTTTGCAACAATACGATTGATTGAGTTGTTCACTTTCCTAAAAATGACAAAACAGAAGATTTTCGAATGCAGGAAAAAGTGTTTTCGTACGTCGCCGCCTAACGGATCGGTTTCATTCTCATTTGGATATGTTTGAGATTCGAATAGACTTTCGAGAAATCTCGTGTACATTTCCGGACATTGTTTGAACGAATGTTTCGAAACGATAGCAGATCGATTGAAATCGAAAAATTCTTGTTCATCTTTGAAAACAATCTAAACACGAACGTCATCGATCTTTCGACTACAAAACTGATTTTACTTTTAAAATATGTGCTTGTAAATCACCTCGACGGCATTCTTCGAGAACTAATCGTCCTAAATTTCTTTCGATACCATCGATTAAACGTTTCGCTGAGCTTTTATCTAATTTAACTGAAACAACACGATTGCCACGTTCGTCACACACGAATGTTCGACCTTTTCGATTGAACAAATCGCTGTACTGAAACGATGGTTCGAATTTGACGTCGCTATCGGCTCGTAACGAGCCCATAACTAGATCTGGCAATTGAGCAGCGTGATAACCCGGTCCGTTGCCGTTGTCATCGTCGAAATTCGACATGTCATCTTCATCGAAATCGAGAACGTGATTGATCGATGCTAATTCTTCGTCGTTTAAGTCCATGCCGAGTTCGTCTTCGGAATCGAACGTATTGTTGAACAGATACGAATCGTTGTCGTATTTGGTCGACGAACGAGTCGAATTTCGTTTGACAGTTGTTGATGGAGATTCGTAATCGATCGAATCGATTGACGATTGATGTGGACGTATGCGTACGATCGGTTTCGTTTCGTCGTTGGCTGGTAGATCTTCGAATGTCGATGATGAGGATATTTTAACTTTATTATTGGGTAACATGAGAACATCGACGGAGAGTTCATCGTTGGGATTTGTTGTTGGATCGTTGACAGAACGATAGATGATATCAGCATCGACTTTGTAACGTTTCGACGGAATGAAAGAATCGTTTAATCGTTCAACAAATACGGCACATGGCCGTACGAGATGTTGATGATTTTTCTGCATGATGGAGTTAATTTGTCTTTTCGTTTATCTAGAAAAAAGATTGGATTTTCGGTTTCATTTCTTCTTTTTTTTTATATCCAAGGAAACCGAACGAGGCAGCCACGATGGTCTCCTCTTGGACACAATAGTTGATGTTTATAAAAAATAAATGTGTCTAGCTCCCTCTGTTATGTGTATTGATGAGACAGAATTTTTTTGTTCAGCACCGAGGTTAGTTTTCGGAGCGATTTCATTGGTTGATGACGACGAAAAAATGGAACTATTTTTTTTATTAATTTCAACGAGATTTTCTCTCGATCACGTGATGATAAAAAAGAATTTTTTTGTTCGTTGGAATCTTTTTTTCTTTTGTCAAAATTTCAGCGACATCTAGACGATATTTTCTTGGACTTTTGTCAAGATCGTATCCGCACGCACACAGTTGTTTTTAAATTGATCAAGAATGTCATTCGAAAGTGATGATGAAGGAAATAATAATAACTTTCAAACAAGTTATCAATGTTATTCAACTGCTTTTCTCGTCGATCGAAATCGAGAAACGATCGAAAATAGTGGCAAAATTTTTCTTCCCGAATCAGCACTCGCACGACTAATTCATCAAGTCATTTTCTACTTTCACTATCGAAAATTTCGATAACATTTGTCAATTTTTAGACCGGTGTTATGTTATTTAAAATAACGAATCTCGAAAATCATCGTTCGACACACTGTGGTGTCCTAGAATTTCTTCCAAATAACGAACAAATCTGCTACGTTCCACATTGGATTATGAAGCAATTAGACATCGATGAAGGTAATCAAATACGTATCGAATCCGTTCATTCATTACCATTGGCAACATTCGCATGTTTTCAACCGCAAACCAAACAGTTTCTCGACATAACCAATCCGAAAGCTGTTCTAGAAAGGTTTCTACGAAATTTCAATTGTCTAACCAAAAATGATATGATATCAATCGAATATCTCGAACGAACCTATCAATTATTAGTTGTCGATTTGAAGCCTGCGAATGTTGTTTCGATAATCGATTGTGATTTAGAAGTTGATTTCGCTGTACCCTTGGATGAGATACAAACGAAAGGAGATGAAAATCACTGTTCGACAACAATCATTCCGTTGAAAGAACGGGAAGGCAATCGTGGACAACCGGATTATGATTATAAATGTGGTTTTTTGAGATTTCCACGTTCGATCGAACAGAATACGGAAAAGAATCCATCGAAAACTTTTCAACCGTTTACAGGTGAAGGAAATTCGCTGAGAAAAAAATAGAATTCGGTTTTAGTTTGACCTCAGCTGATGAAATTTATTTATTCCAGAAAGAGCGAGAGAGAAAAAAAACGAACTTAATGCAAATATTTTTTGTGTTTTTTTTTGTTTTAATATGCGCCTAGTGACGCTGGAACACGACCACGAGTAAGATTACACATGACATCGCGAAATTCAGCTTCTGAATGAACACGAATTGTACTCATTGGATAAGAATACGAAGACGAATAATAATAATCCTCACCACAACGACCACGAGAATACGACGAACATGGATTGCAACGTGCGTTCCACGATGGTGTTACGTCAGTTTCTTGACAATATGTCGGATATTCGACATAGGATCGAGAGGTTTGATAACCGCAGTTTACATAAGGAGATGTACTACGATCGTGATAGGATACCGAACGACGAAGTGGCGGAGTGATTGACCGAACGTTCTCGTAACATGGTGAGACTCGATGAGAACCGCAGTTGATTGAAGGTGGCGGTGGAGCAGCACGAGAAGCTTCACGAAGAAGTTCGGCTTTATAACCATCGATTGTTTGTGAATCGATTTCAGAACCGTATTGTCGAAGATAATCCTCAGGATCAGCACAGACTACACCTCTGTTTTCATACTGTCGATGAATATGTGCTTTTGGAGAATCGTAATGAACAACGAGATTACGCTCTTGAGCGCATCTATGAGAAAGAAAAAGTTTCGAAATCGAGAATTCGTGATTGAGAAGAGTTACTGAGCAATTGGCGGTGCACGTTCGACGAGAACACGTCGAGGACCTGGAGATTTATAGGGTAACCAACGTTCGATGATAATATTCGGTGGCTTCGGTGGAGCGCGACCGAAATGTTCGACAATGACACCACGTGGTGCTTGAGGTGGAGGAGGCAAAACTTTTTCGATAACTTGAGCAGGAATTTGAGCTGGAACTGGCGGAGGTCGTTCACGAAGAATCTAAGTAGCGAAAATGAATGACGAGCGTAGTTCTGTAAAAAAAGATATGATTTCGATTTACCACAGGTGGTGGAGTTGGAGGTCGTTCTTGTCGTTCTCGAATCTAACGCATAATCATCGTTTACGAACAAAAAGGTTAAAAATAGAAACCTACTCGAATTGGTGGTAATGGTGGTGGCTGTGGTGGACGAACTTCACCTAGATAAAAGAAAATTCTTCGATATTAAACAGAATTCGTTCGATTATTTTACGAATAATCAATGGTCCTGGCGGTGGCAATGGTGGTGGTTGGAGATATCTCACCGAGATATTTTGTCGATAAACAACTGAGTTATTCGGTAGTTGTCTTCGAATTACCACTGGTGGTAGAGTTTGTCTTTGAACTTGATGGACGATATTTCTTTCCTGTTGTTCGTTGAATGCAAATTGCTGTTGATCATAAACATTTGTCGGAACAAATGATTGTTGATAGGCCGTTGATTGAGCTTGGTGAAAAATAGGTACCGGAGAATTCGAATGAACTATTTCACTATGCCAACCAGGTGGTGCTTCGAGATGCGACGGCAATCGATAAGAAACGATTTTCCGATTGCCTGTTTGCCATCCGTATGTGTTGACTTGAGGTGTATACATTTTTCAAATGAATCTATCGACAACAAATGCACAGTAAATATTTTGTTTTCTTTTAGCAGATTTATCAAGGTCTTTTCTATTCAGTATTTTCGATCGTTTTCTTTACAAAACAAACGTACGCGACGAATTAATGAATCGATAAGTCGAAAAGACAGGCAAATAAGTTATGATTAAACAAGCAAGAAACGCAAAAGCAAAGGTAGCTAGGATGATCACCGCAAATGAAAGGGGAAAAATGAGTGTGTACAAGGACACTCATGACAAGAATACCAAGGCTATTTTCATTGGTTGTCAATTAGTATTTTTGATAGACTTTTTTTTTTCACGCATATGAAAAAGAAACATTGATAATCAGCTGATAGATGATCGTTTGCAATTTTTCAGATAAATTATGCTAAAACCGAAGGCTTTAAGCGAAGTACTTGCTCAAGTAACAAATGGAGGCATTCAATCGACAGTGTAGGCGTAGTCTTTCATTTCAATTAATTGATTTTTGTTTTCTTTTTCAAAATAGTTTATTAACAAAGGATGGTGCTCTACTAGCGTACTCTGGTTTCGATGCTAAAGATGCAAAAATCATTGCTGCTATGGCGAGTAGTATATTCGCAGCACATCAGCGTGTTCGTCAAACTTCAACATCTACTCTTCCGCAGAATTACGTCGGCTCAGGCGATTTAAATATGATCCTACTCGATGCAGAAGAAGGCAAAATGGCTATATCAGCTGTTGCTACTCAACTTATTTGTATGGTCTCAAAAACTAATGTGCAATTAGGAATGCTAAAAGCTAAAGTATTGAACGTTGAAATTCGATCGAATTCAAAATATTGATTTGATTTTCTAGATGGATGCACTATCATCATATCTACAAGAACCATTACGCCAAGTGTCCCAAAGCAATAACTAATATTAATCAGTTTTCTTGTTCTGTCTCTTTTTTTTTGTTCTGTATTGTTGTTGTTTTTTTTTCTTCTTTTTGTAAATGATACAACTTCCGATGATTCAAACAAACATTTATAAAGAACCATGCCGATGATTTCGCTTGAAACAAAACTCCTCTTTTTTTTCTCTTCTTTTTCTTATTCCGTAATTATTCGCTTTCTCTTCCTCTTTTTTATAGACTTGTTTTTCCTTTTATGTATATATGTAATAAAATCAGCCGTCGAAAGCAAATCAACGACGGATGGCAGACGAATGTCAAATACTAGATGATGATAATGATCCACTAATTGCTGAAGTAAAACGTCGTTGTTTTCGTTTTTACAAATCATGTTCGAATTCTGTGCTTTAGGTTGACATACATCTCACACGTATCTTTGCCGATCAACTTTATCTATTTCAATATCCTTTACGTGCCAATAATCTTCAATACGACAATAATAATTCGAATGCAACGTTTGTCAATGCTCGTTTGAAGCCGAAAAATAAACTCGTTCAAGTCGATTATTCGCTCGATGATCAATCGAATTTTCATGCTAAAGAAAATGAAACACGAGCCAGTGAACATCTGTCGATATCCGACCAAACACTTCCAACTTTCAATCGACTAACTCTCTCGTCGACAAATCTTACGCCAGGCGAGAATTACAAACGATATGCCGTCGGTATTCTGACATCGAACGGTCTCCAACTTTCTCCTCTCAATGCCATCTTCCAATTACGACCGAATTTCGATGCAACATCATCGACACTTCTCGCACAAAAACCGATGTCAATCGACGATGACGAACTCGATAACGAAGGAAATTTTTCGAAACAATCGGCTTCCTCGGCAGACGAAACAACAACTGATGATGAAACGACGGATAAACCATCGAATGAACTCGTAACAATGAAATTCTGGCGACCGGAAGGTCGTTTACAACGTGAAAAGAAAATTCGATCTTATAATTACATTGAACGTGCTCGAAATGAAGAACGTTGGATAGATTTCGCCTATTATTCACCTCAAGAACATCCAGCTATCCATCTGAGAACTCAATGGGCGATGAAAGATAATCTCGAGCAAAATCGTTTGCCGATTCGTTGGCGAAAAACGATTTCAATCGAAGATTATTTTCAATTATTATTTTTAAATAAAGAATTCTCTCAAGAAACTGACAAATTATCATCGATTGCATCGAACATCATCAATGAACAGAAACCATTGATTGTTCCGCCGACGAAACCGAAGAAAAAGAAAAAAACCGATGTCGAAAAATCGCCGAAGAAATCAACGAGAAAAAGTTTCGATTTCGATTTGTTCTGATTTCGAATTGTTCGATTTTGTTCTAGGTCGAAGTGCCTCGAGAAAATCCACCGATTCTCCAGCTGAATCAGCAACAACTATTAGTACACCTGTAACCCTACCGAAAACCATCATCAAACAAGATCCTGAAACGATTCAACACGAATTATTATCGTTCATGAAACGACGATTTGGCTATCGACCCTATTTCAAACTCAGTGAAATCAATATCGGTAAAAATCGAACAAATTTCCTCTGTTTTTCCCTCGAATATCGGGCTTTTAGCTATTAAATTGGAGTTGATATCATCGCCACCTGGCCATCCATTAGCATCGGGCGTAACCGAAGCAAGTATCCTTCGAGCAGCAGCCGAAATCGGTGCGATTTATGTAAATAAAAAGGTTTCTCGACAAATTCTTCTTCTTCTCATTATTTTTCAAATAATTTTCCGTGTTCCTAGTGGCCGAAGAATCTCAAACAAGAGCCAGTTTTCATCAATGGTCAAATGGGTGACAAATACGATATTGTAAATCGTTGTTTTCTCTTTGATTTCATCGAACACTGTTTTTTTTTTAAGCTTCGTCGATATGTTGCTGATTTGCTCGAGAAATGCGACAGTTTCCAATTCACCGATCTACGTTCACGAATCAAACAAGAAAATCAAACACAACAATATCCAATTCATGAAGTGAAAAAATTCGTTAAAGATCATTGTATAACTCGTTCGTCGCGCAAAGGCGTTCTCTATTGTGTCAAAGGCACGTTAGTTAAGTAATCAAGACAAAAATCATTTGTAAATTATCAAAATGTTAACAAAGAAAACACGTTCTAAGTGTTTTTCTTCTTTTCTTTTTTTTTCTGTAAAAAATATATGTTCTATATACGAGAAAATGCAGCGCCGTTGCAGCAAATCAAGAGCCCAAGTTCGATCCTTTTTTTTTATGCTGTTGCTTTTATTCGCCTGAGTTGATCATCTCGCGCAGATACACAAAAGAACACATACAAAAAATAATAACAATATATGCACGATAAATTAAATTTGAAACAAACCACCGGCAGCTCACTGAGACCATACTCTCGTGAAAAAAAGAGACTTTTGGCGTTTTTTTTTATTCAATCATTGAAAAAATATTTCGATCATCAATGACGATGATTGTATCCATTATTCGGATTCTGTCGATAGTGATAATTATCATTGCTTTGTTGTTGACGTGAATAATTCGAATAGGCTGGTCGTCGGTAATTGCCACGACGTTGATGGCCGAATGTTTCGGTATTCGTCGAACGATTGTACATAGATCCGTAGTTATCAGATGATTCATCGGTTGTGACATTATCGAAGAATGATTTCTTTTTATCATAAATTGCTTCATGTTCAGCATTGAATTGTTGTTGTTGTTGTTGTTGTTGGTGTGCGTTGAATTCTTCTTCACTAGTGATTTTTGTGAATTTCTGATTGCTTGTTTCGAAATCGAAGTCATCGTCGAAATTATTTCCATTATTTTGAAATGTCTCGCGATTACCACCGAAACGACGCTGGGAATTCATTGGCTGTCCTCGACGTTGTTGAATAGGATTGGGAAAATTTCGTTGAGTATTCGTTGATGACCATGATGAGTTCGATTGAGTCACAGGTGCATTATCGAAGAATTTACTTCGATTGGTTGGTTGTGCTGCTGCTGTTGACCAAGATGTTTGTGGTTCCTGTGAACTCATGACAGCAGAAACAATCGCAGGATCATCGTGAATTGATGATGATTTTGGTTTTGTTGCAACATCAGCAACGGGCTCGTCTTCGACGATTTTCAAATCTTCGATGTCACTGTTTGCGAATTGCATGAGAGGAATAATCGTACCGATTAAGGATTGATTCAAAAAATTGCCAATACGGTTTTCTGTGCCATGACATTTGACATTCCCGAGAACGATTGATGATGCTTGAGTATCAATACCTATTTCAAGCAAAAACAAAATATGAACAAAACGAATCATGACTCCTATCTACCGATTATAGTTCCGGTATATCGACATTGAGATTTAGTTATAATTGCAATTTTACTTCCAATAAAACTACTCGACATTGTATGAAATATATATATGTATATAGATATGTACGTAGAAAAGAAAAGAAACGAAATGAAGGAGCGTTTTTTTGCTTGCTTGCTATTCTGTCTGGTTGTTTATTAATTTCTCGTTGGTTCGTTTTAGTAATATTTGTCGATAAACTGACATCTGTTGAAGAGAAAAACTCGATGTAAAATCTCGATTTTTCATTCGTCATGTTTGTAAACTATGGATATCATTACAGTTGTCTCATTGAGAAAGAGAGAGAGAATATAGAAAATCGACTTGCTCAATACAATCATGGATGATACTCGTGAATATACCGATGATTCTGCTCAAGCATTGCCATTGACAGTCATCACCGCATTTCTTATCGTTTTTGCAACTATTGCCATTCTTTGGTGGGCAAAAAACCGTTCGAAATCAATTCGTCGTGGTGAATGTTTACTTCTTTGCGGTGTTTCGAATGCTGGTAAAACATTATTATACTCTCGTTTGACAATGGGTGTTGCTAAACGAACACTTACATCTATGGCTGTGAATCGTGGTTCGATGATTTTAGAGAATCCATCATCGGATCGTCCATCGAAAAAGATTCATATCATCGACATACCCGGTAATCTTCGTATTCGTCAACGAGAATTTAATTCCAATAAACTCTCGGCTAAAGCTATGATATTCGTTATTGATAGTACAGCTATTCGAAATGAAAGTAAAGATGTATCCGATTATCTTTATGATATTTTACGTGAGAAAACCTTTCGACAACAACGATTGCCGTTATTAATCCTTTGCAATAAACAAGATCTTAATGATAATCAACAAACAATCGAAACAATTCGAGATTTATTAGAAAATGAATTGACAATGAAACGAAAGACACGTGCATCGTCAGTAGCCGTTCATCAAGGCAAAGGCGACACATCGGATGATATTGGACGACGTGACAAAGATACATTCGAATTTGCTGATGTTAAAGATATTCAAATTGAATTCGTCGAAGGTTCAGCATTAGGAACCGAGAAGTCATCGTATGCCGATCATTATGATGATGAAAACGATGATATTGACAGTGCCGGTGACGAAACCGATGCTGACAGTGGAGCTAATTTAAATCAAGTTTACGATTGGATTGAAAAGATCTGGATTAAATAACGATTTTTCTTTCTTTATTTCTTTCTTTCCGTTTCGTTTGTTTGTTTTATCGTTTAAAGAATAAAAGTAAAGAACAGTTTTCATTCTAGATGACACGATTTGCTAAACATAAAAAAGACAAACCGAAAGCTGTCGGTGATGATGCAACACCTTGGAATGAATTAAAAGAAGGTTTAAATCCTCAAGAGCAACGTCGTGAAGAGAAACGTGCCGAGAAAAAATTGAAACGTCAATTGAAAAAGATTTGTTTTCGTTGTCGACAAGCTGGACATTCGATGAACGAATGTACGAGTGAAATTCCTGTCGAAGAACAAAAACAACGTGAAGTTAAAACGGGAATTTGCTATAAATGTGGTTCGACCGAACATCGATTGAATCAATGCAAAGTCAAAGGCGATTCATTTACTTATGCAACTTGTTTTATTTGCGGTAAACAAGGACATTGGTCACGGTTATGTCCTGAGAATCCCAATGGATTGTATCCGAATGGTGGTTGTTGTAATGAATGTGGATCGAAACAACATTTCAAACGAGATTGTCCGACTCTTTTGAAGAAACAAGGTTCGATTGAGAAAAACGAGTGTTGAGTTTTGAAAACAAGATTTTGATTTTTAGGAATCGATGATCAAGAATTACCTCGACTTACATCGACGACAAATAACATCGATGATAATGTCGATGCAGTTGTTAAAGAAACAAAACCGACTAGTTCAAAAAAACCTTTGAAACGTTTAAAAATTGTGAAATTTTAATACAACATAATCTCAATCGTTGTTTTTTGTAGATAAAAACTATGAAAATCGCCATTGAAGGTTGTTGTCATGGCGAATTAGATCGAATCTATGAAACGATTCAACAAATCGAAACTAGTCAACAAATCAAAATCGATTTGCTTCTTATCTGTGGAGATTTTCAATCGGTTCGCAATGAACACGATCTACAATCAATGGCTGTGCCTCCGAAATATCGATCCATGCAAGACTTCTGGAAATACTATTCCAGCGAGAAAACAGCACCAGTTTTAACTATATTCATCGGTGGAAACCATGAAGCCAGTGATTTTCTTATCGAACTACCGTATGGCGGATGGGTTGCACCGAACATTTACTACATGGGCTATGCAAACGTTGTAAATTACAACGGGTTACGTATCGGTGGTCTATCGGGAATATATAAATATCATGATTATAATTCAGGGCGTTTTGAATTGCCACCATTCGATGAGAAAACTAGTCGATCGATTTATCATATTCGAAGTTTGGACGTGTTTCGGTTGAAACAATTGCAAGCCGGTCAAATTGATATTATGCTTTCGCATGATTGGCCAAGAGGCATTGTTTGGTATGGAAATACTCAACGTTTATTACAACGAAAGCCACATTTTCAACAAGATATCTACTCGAATCAGTTAGGCAGTGAACCATCCGAGGAAATTCTCTTGCAAATTCAACCAAAACATTGGTTTTCTGCACATTTACATGTCAAATTCGCGGCTGTTGTCGAACATACCAATGGACAAACGACACGTTTTCTTGCATTAGATAAATGCTTACCTAATCGTGATTTTCTTCAAGTAAAATATCAACATATTAGTTCATTTTTCATTGAATTCAATGTTTGATTTAGATTATCGACATTGAGCCAATCAATCCATCGCCTTCGCCAACAAATCGTCTCTCACTCGATCCCGAATGGTTATGTATCTTGTCGAAAACTGATCATCTTTTGCATGTTCAACGTTCGAATACATATTTACCATTACAAACATCCTTTCAACCGACTGAAGAAGACTATCGAAAAGTTCGTGATGATTTTTCTGATACATTCGAAATTCCGGAGAATTTTGAAATTACCAGTCCGGTCTATCGACAAGATACCTCGACAAATCAAATCGAAATCGAACAATTAAGAAAAAATAATCCTCAAACAGAATTGATCTGTCTCATGCTTGGCATTCGAAATCCGATTGATGTCATTCTCAATCGACACATTCCACCTATACATAATGATTAAATTCTTCTTTTGTATATATATAGAGAGAGGAGGCGAAAACATCACGTTTTTTCCTTTTGATAAACTCAATCAATCATTTGTCGTTTATTTCAGATCGATGATTCAGCATCAATTATTAATAATATTGACAAATCTTTATGTTTTTTTGCCTCTCTTATTTCTTCCGTTCTTTCATTTATAAATTGCATACAATGTGTCCTTGAAAACAAAAACTCTATGAGTTACATTCAAGCAAAAACGTGATTGAATGATGTTTTGTACGCAGAGTTCAATGTCAAGTGACGTCATAATCAATGAAGATGATTTACCGTCACTCGATGAAATTCCTAAACAATCTGTGACATCGGTATTAGCTGATGAACAATGGAACATTCGAAGTCCACAGCAAGCCGCTGAACAAATATTTTACAAACCATTACGTCATCTACGATCGAGAATTAATTATGAACTTCTCGAACGTCAAGTAACCGATGGAGAATTGAATCTTGCTGAGAAATTCGGCCGATTTTCAAGTCGACCAAGTGATTTATTCTTGAAATTATTTCATAATGTTCTATGTACACTTAAACGAGATCCATTATCCGGTCGAGTTTCGCCATCATTGATCGGTACAACTGGCGTTTTACCATTGACAATTATTTCGACTATTCCGGATATAATGCAACATTACTATCATTGTATTGTTCATGCTGAAACTGAAGTTCTATTAGCAACGAATTTCTGGGAGAAAAGTGAAAGTGTAACGATTATTGGTCAAGCTTTGAGAATGCTAAGTAAACGTGCTGAAAACGATAATCGAACCGTAGATCGATCATCCAACGAAAGAAAATCTCGTTCATTATCACAGTATTCTTCCTGTTGAAAAATGGCCAGATTATGACATTCCATTACCACACGAAATTCCTCATCTATCACTTGAAGTTAATAACTACCATCGAATGATTATGGGAACATTTCATGCGAAATTTCTCATTGTCGATCGTCGTCTTGCATTAATCAATAGTAATAATATTCAAGATCGACCAAATCTTGAAATGATGTCACATTTCGAAGGTGATATTGTTAATTCTTTTTATGATACTTTTTTAATATCATGGTGGGTACCATTTCAACCGAATCTCGTCTGTTTGAAAGACGCAAATTCGTCGACAAATAAACAATTTCAATTCGGAATAAATAATTCACGTGTATTGTCAATAAAAGAACCGCTACAACAAGCGATTGCTCGAGCACGTTTAAGACTTCGATCACATTTAGAAAACGATAATTTCAATGTTTATCTTCATGCGCCATTAGCTTTGCAAGAGACAAGCAAAGAAACATCACCGATTGAGAATAGATTTTCAGCAGTTGCTTTACAAGCTTTAGTTCAGCATCGAAAAGATCATTCGCCTGCTGTTCTTGTCAAAGCAACAAGCGGTCTCACAGGTGCAGTCGTTGGCTATGATCTAACGCCTCGTTCTGAATCGCCTTTAACTCGTCATTTAAATAAATCATCGAAATCTGCACAACACACAAAGCCCGATGAAAATCTCACCGACGACGAATTAAATCAATTAGCACACGATTTTTCACCGTTTATTTTTCATCAAGAACATCAACCTGTGCCCATGGCTTTAGTCAATCGTTTGCCTCGTGGAACGCCGGGACACGTCGATACGGCTAATCCACAGGATGCTGCTTGGATGGGAGCATTTCGTTATGCAACAAAATCGATATTTATTCAATCGCCAACGTTGAATGCATCGGCAGCTATCGACGGGATTCTGAGTGCGTGTCGACGAGGTGTTCGAGTTATTCTATGGCTTGATTTAGGTTTCAATGATCTAACCGAAGGTATTGGAACGTTTCAAGGCGGAACAAATGAGCATGTTGTCAAGAAACTGTATCGAAAATTACGAGATGGACATGATGGAGCTGAGAGATATCTCGAAGTCTTTTGGTATACTGGCAAAGGTAAACCGAAATGATGATGATGATAAATGAAAAAATTCGTTGTTCTTCGTGTTTATTCTCTAGATCAAATACGTCCATTGAATTTCTCTCAACGTCGTCGTAATTGTCATATTAAATTCATGTCAATCGACGATCAAGTTGCGATCATGGGCAGTGGCAATATGGATTCTCAATCGTGGTTTCATTCTCAAGTAACAAAAAAAAAACGAAGAATTCAATTTTTTGTATTTGCATCATTCGTTTCAGGAAATTAACGTCATGGTCGATTCACCTGAAATAGTCAAAGAATGGATGGACGCATTACATCAAAATCAATCGACTGGTATCTACGGTCGAGTCGATGTCGATGGAATCTGGCGCGATGATCGGGGCAATTTAAATCCCAACAATGGCAAATAATCAAACCGTTTTCTTTCGTGTTTTTCTACTGTCATTTTTCTTCTTCGTCTTGTCAAATAAACGACAACACACATCGAATGTAATTACGAAATCCTCTGATGTCATCTATCCGAGCACATGATGCAACGTGTGTCCAACGTATATATTTTTTTCGTTATAGATGTTGACTGTAGAGAAATAAAAATGTTGTCAACAGATGAACTATTCAACGATCCGAATTATGGATTCGTTCTTTGTTTTCTTGAGAAATTTCGAACGATACTCAATCTACCGAAATATCCAGCTCAATTACTCGAAAAACATCTAATCGATTCTCAGCAACGACAAGTGCCAAGACGTTTAATTGATTTTCATTTTCTTCTTCTCAAACGATTATCTCGAGCGAAAAATGCTCGTCGAGAAAATTTCGAAGCAATTCTCAGTCGAGTAAATTCGATTTTGACTTTTTCATATTAATCTCAATTACTAAAATAGTTCGTAGCTCGATTCGATTCAAATGATAGTCAACGAATAACAACGCATGGTTATCTACAAGCAGATGTTCATCTCAAACTTCGAATATTAAAAAATCTATTGGAAAGTCAATTTGATTTCAATCATCAATTTCAAAAAACATTCCTGAATAAACCGCCAAATGAAATCAATCCATCGCCAATCGGTCGTGATCGTTTCGGAGTGTCGTATTGGTTATTTATTGACGATTCTTATGTCAGATTATTTCGAGAAGATGTTGATTTCAATCGAAGATGGACAATTATCTGTCGAACACGAGACGAACTCGATAGATTTATTAAATTACTACTCAGTGATTCAGTTTTTCAGACGAAATTCCAAGGCAATAGTATTTTCGAACAATCGTTCTGTTCGAAAGTATTCCCATCGAATGAATTCGAACAATGTTATCCTCCGGTATCATTAACAATAATTGATAATGAAGAAAGTATTTCGAAATCAAGTCGATCAAGAAAACGATTACGAACATTATCGACAGATGAGGATGATGTTTGTCTTGCTCAACGTTGTTCGACACGAATTCGAAATTCAACGAAAAAACCACGTCCATCTCGTCGTCGTCGTCGTAAACGACGTTCATCGTCTGACGAACAAACAGATTACGATACTTCATCGGACGATGACAATGACTATCTTTCCGAAGAAATAATCTCTGACGATGAAGAACCATCGAGTGAACCGATTCAAACAGCTCGAACTGCTCAAACATTAACAATCATTCCCAATTGTTTCGTTTGCCAAAGTAACAATCATCCTGAAGTGCTCTTACTTTGTGATGATTGTAATGACGCTTATCATATCGAATGTTTACGTCCGAATCTTCTTGCCATTCCTAATTCTCATTGGTTTTGTCCATTGTGTGAACAAAAACAATTGATTACAAATTTAATTTCCAAATATCAACAAAAACAAATCGTTCGACGAAAGAAAATCAAAATTAAACAGTACAGTAGCGATGAAAGTTTAACAGCCATGGAAAGTGAAGATGAAGAATTGACAGTCTCATCAATGCATGATGATGATGATCAGCAAATAACTGAATTTAGCCTTCAATTACCTAAGCAAATCACTCGATTGATTCATCGATGTGATCGAGCCAATGTCAAATGTGAACAACAAGTGAAAAGTTCGTCGATCAAATTCAATAATTCGGATTCGAATGAATCGATTGAGTTGAATGAAAAACTTGGTTCACCATTGGTCTATGTTGATTCCGATGGTCCCGTTCGTCAGATGAAATCCGTTGTAACTAATTCCAAACAAACGTCGAAAATTGTTCGACGATGGAACGATGTTCAACGGCGAAGTCGTTTAAAAGCGAATCTAATGAAAAATTCACTTGCCACCGATGATTTAACCGATGAGAATTCCAATTTTCCAATTGACGATCTTTCGACGATCAATTCGAATCATTTCGAAATCAAAATCGACGAAGAACAATTGAATAAATTCACGAATTCGATTTTACCATCGAAAAATCTCGTGAAAAAACTCGACGCCAATTTCGATCGACTCACTCGCGACATTCAAGGCGCCATTACACATGCCAATGTCTCGTCAACAAAATCAACGTAATCAATTCAAAATTGAATCAATTCTTTGTTTTGATTTTCTTGCGTTCTAGTGATCAACAATCAAATAAACGTAATTCAAAGAAATTCTTCTCTCCATTCGTATGCAAAACAATTGCGCCGATAAACATCTCCGACAATCGTTCGAATATATTCTAAATCGAAGATTGTTCACTTGCAAATAGTATTCCAATGTCATTGTCTTCCGTTGATCTGTCAAATGATCAATCGTTCTAGTTTATTGTTCTGTTTTCCGTTGAATAAAAAAAAAACGACGCTCTGCTATTGATTTTCATTAATTCTTTTGTTTATTTATTTATTTATTTGACAACAATCTGTACAAATCATTTCTCACGAAATACAACAGCCACCTTTCTTTGATCGACTGCCACGTCGATGTGGTGGCGCATTGCTTGTCACACGACGTTCATCTAACGTATCGAACCAATCGTCAACAGCGCCCATCAGAACTTTAACGACATACTAAACAATAAGAATAAATCTAAGAAAAGAAAATTCGAGTTTTTTTGTTTACATCGCCAAAACTAAATGGAAATTGTTTGCCCTGAACTTTTTGAATTTCTTCTCGTTCGGAGCGATAATCATCAGCTACATCGAGATTTGGTATTTTCCTATCCCAATTATTCAAATAACCGATACAATCATGATCATCTGTACATGCAATAATTGTCACTGGAATCCGATTAATCGGATTTCGTTCGTGACGAAGTGCATGTTCCAATGATTTGATGTCGTGTTGTCCATTGTCATTCGTCGGCACACCATCGGTGGCAATTAAAATCAATAATTTTCGTTCTTGAATTTCTAATCGTTTTTCCTGATAAACATGTCGAAGCGTTCGAACGATTGGCGTTGGTCCTGAGAAAAACAAATTTAAAAAAAAACAACTCTTCTTTTTTTATGCACGATCATTTTACCTGATGGTGGCACAGCAAACACTGGAATGAGTTCTTCCGCAGTTTTCACATGTCTCATTGGTTGCCGATTCAAAAAGAAAACGTCTTGAAAAAGAAAAAATTAATTACCCTAATGCTCTCATGGGACTTACCAACTCCATCGGGATCGAAACTAGAATAGAAAACGTACGGAATATTAAAAAAAAAAAAGAAAAACTGAGCATCGCTGACTTACACATGCAATATCGACAACGATCGAAACTGTCTGTCGAAGTTCATCCCATCGTGTTGGATTTTTATCGAACGGACCCGTTATATCACCTGAAATAAAACAACATTTTTGATTGACTCGTTTGCCTTTCTTTTGTCAATAAATGACGCGACAAACCTAATGGTGTATTCATGGAACCCGAGTCTAAACAAAAGAATGATTGTTCTTTTTAAATAATTAATCGATATTTACCGTCAACAATAAATACGATCTCATAACCTTCCAAGCCTCTCAATCGTGTTGCAAATTCTCGATTAATTTCATATCGATTGACAAGATACTCGAATTTTCTCATACGATCTTCACTTGTTTGCTGGAATGCATTTGCATTATTATTATTAAAGCCAACTGATTCGGAATAGGCAGGCGGTGCAGGATATTGTTGTGGATACATATCTAATTAACTTTTCTTTTAAAAGTAGAAATAAAAAGGCAACGAAAAGCAAACAAACAAAGAGAGCAACATTATAACGTCATTATTTTTTTTGTGTTCTGTTCTTTCTGCTTTCTACTTCCCTTCGTTGGCGTATCTTTTATGACCAATGATTTACTCATAACGAAAAATAAATCCATAGTGATTGCTTGAATGCAAACGATAAACAAAATCTTATTTCAATATCAAAAAGAATTAAAGTCAGAAAAAAAAATGATTTATTAACAAGTATAAGCAAAGAAAATTTATGCGCATATAATCATTGAACAAAAAGAGGTTGAACAACCACATTAATGGCCGCGCGGGATATTTCTCTATCAATTGATTCAAATTTGAAAAACAAATCTGATGAGACGTAGTTTTCTTTGTTTGTTTTTTTTTATCAGAAACATAATCCACGAATTGATTAGCAAATTGTACAACGAAGTTTTTTATGTTTTTGTTGATGAGCTTTTGATGAAAGCGCTCGACCGTAATCATCAGTGTGTGCACTTTTTTCTCATCTAAATCATCGAACCAACTGTCCACACCGCCCATGAGAATTTTCACAACATACTAAACATAAAATCACATCAAATGTCGAATATTTGTAATCAGAATTTTACATCGCCGAAACTGAATGGAAATTGTTTGCCCTGTCGTGCAAGAATCTCGCGTTTTTCATTTCGATAATCATCAACTACATCAAGATTAGGCAATTTCTTATCCCAGTGATTCAAATATCCGATACAATCATTATCATCTAAACACTCACACACGGATTTTATAAGAAAGAAACAAAAAAAAAAGCCTATCTACCAGTGCAAGCAATGATCGTAACTGGTATTCGATTGACTGGCTTTCGTTCATGTTTGAGAACATATTCGAACGACCGAATATCCCGATGGCCTTGGCTATCAGTCGGCACGCCATCGGTTGCGAGAAGAATGAGCAGTTTTCGTTCTTCGATTTCATGTTTTTTATCGTGAAGAACACGTCGAAGGACGGGAACAATCGGCGTTGGACCTTAAATGCAGACAGAAAAAAATCGAAAGACTTTTTCGTCACAATCTACCAGCCGGTGGAATAGAAAAAACAGGAATTAATTCAGATGAATGTCGAACATGAAATAATGGTTCACGATTGAGAAAATACACATCAACACCGTCAGGATCGAGTATACTAGCAAGATCGACAACAATCGAGACAGTTTGTCTTAATTCATCCCCTGCGAAATAGAAAAAAAAAGAGAAACAAACATCAATTGTTGACATTTCTCATTCGATCCCCGAAGAAAAACATACATCGCGATGGCATTCTATCGAGAGGAACGGACAAGTCACCTAAATCAATCAATTAAAATGACAAATTTCGAAATAAAAACAAAAAAAAAGAAAATGTCTACCAAGTGGAGTATTCATTGAACCCGAATCATCACAAATAAATACAATTTCATATCCTTCGAGAGCACGTAATTTTCTTGCGAATGTATGATTAACTAAACAATGAATGAAAGAAAGACAAAACGAAAATTCCCAGTTGATTAGTCATGTCATTTACTTTCATAGCGAGCAATTAGTTCTTGGAAATCCGCCATACGGTCTCGACTTTTTTGTTCTTGATAGTGTTCCGATGAATACATTTGTTGAATCGTCTTTCTCAATTAATATACTCAAACATTAGAGAGAAAATGTAAGAAAAAAAAACTATATATATATATATACTATATGTCTAAAGATGCTTGTAAAGACCGAGAAGAATAAAATTACAAAGCGCTGGTCGATGAATCTTTATTTGATTTGCATTGAAGCGGAAGATGATGAACGTTAAAGAATGAGAATGTAAAATCTAATTGTCACTCGATCTAGTCAACTGTCATTTTTTTTTCTTCGCCTTCTTGTCCTTCGCTCAGTGAGAGATCGAGAGAAATTTCATCAATATTACAAAGGAAAAAGAAAACATTTTCTTTCCTTTTCTTTCTTTCTTGCTCGTTCAACTTTGATAGATAAGACTTGTTAAATCAACAGCACCGATTTGTTCTTTGCTGACATCGATATATATATATATTCACAGGAGCAGGCTTTTTTTTCTGTCTATTTATTTTCGTTAGTAATACAAGTAGTAGGCTGCTATGAAAAAAAAAGAGAGAAGAGAGCAAACAAGAGAGAGAAAAAAACTGGTCGTTCACTACATGAATAAAGTGCCAGAACAAGTTAAACAGATTTAGTTTTTTTTTTTAATCAAAAAAAAAGGCAGAGAGAGAGAAGACAAAAAAGAGGAAAAAAAATGAAGAAGAAGAAGAAGAAGAAGAAGAAGAGTATGTATGTGTGGCACCTCCCATTGAAATTACACACGATTTCCTGAGACAAAAGAAAGAAAAAGTAAATCCGGAGGTATAAAAAAAAATAAACTCTGATATATGCGCAAAAAAAAATGTTTTCCTTTTCTCTACCTCCCACAAATTTTGAGTATTAATTATCAATTCAATACGCATGTGTCTGTTGACTTGTTTTGACCATCAAGAGAAAGTGTGTATGAAACAAAACCTTTACAATATATAACGTACGCACACAAACATACACAGATATATATTATGTATACGAAGAGCAATTACAACAAAGCTGTACAAGAAAGAAAGAAAAATGAATACCGTAGTTGGTTTTCTTTTGAGCAAAAAACACACACAGAGTAGTGTTGTCCGGCAAGACGAAAAACACGTTGCCTGAGCCGTGTATATACAGCAGAAGAAGAAGAAAAGAAAAACAGGGCAAAAAAAAAAGAAATAATAATAATAATGATGATGAACACTGTCACGCAAAGAAGAAGAAAAAACAAATAAACAAACTA
>Ga0209952_1000965_pt1 | contig 27368 bp, 24 predicted proteins | sample ThiBiot_750_biof_2_FD_183951 | JGI IMG/M metagenome (GOLD analysis project Ga0209952, IMG submission 183951) | Wastewater bioreactor microbial communities from Cape Town, South Africa - Thiocy_cont_750_biof (SPAdes) | ecosystem: Engineered > Bioreactor > Thiocyanate-remediating >...
GATTTATTTGTTGCGAAATAATACGAGTTTCCAGCCCCATAAATTTGGGGGTTAAAATGCGGGATACTCAACAACCGCAGCGACAAAACATATGTTAGATTAGATAGTTACATGGAGATTCTGGCGGAGAGGGAGGGACTCTCCGCGCCAATTTCGCACATCCGCCAATTTCCCTGAAAAAACAACGCGAGACGGCGGGTTACGGACTACACTATCGACTACATTGTGGACTATTGTACTGAAGAGCGCCGCAGAATCGCGCGGATATCCGACGCGGTCAACGCCCCAGAGACCGGGTAGCTCAAGAACTTGATTCAGGGTTGATACGGTGTTGCCGGCCGGCACCCTAATGGTCTTGATTGCCGCCGCCGGTTCATTCGAATTTGGGATACCTTGGCAAACGCCGGATAATTTTTGGGTCGATATTTGTTCCTCTAGTTGCGAGTTGACCGATATATCCGCGAGCTGGTGCTGGAAGAGCTTGCTGTGCGAAACGTCTGACGTCCGCAGAAACGCTGCACTATGAGTTCAGCTGCCTAAAATGGGCTCCGGAAGAATCACACGAATGAAAGTCGCCCTGAGAACGCTTATGCCGACGTGAGGCTACGTCTCCGACTTCTCTCGCTCACGCCTCTCAAACATTTCGACCCTGCGGCGAAGCTTATAGATTTCACCGGCAGCCCAGTAGGTGCCCTTCTGCTTGATCTCCGCACGCACCTTGTCTTCCTCAGCGAAACTCTGCCTGATGGCCATATCGAAGAGCTTCACTATAGGGTCGGCGAGACAGGCAAGTCCTTCTGTCGTGCTGTTTCTGTCTTCGGACACTTACTACTCCTACGCTGCTAGTCTGTGGGGTGCGCCTTGTGAGGGACGCGATCGGGAGACAATCTAGGGAACATTTCCCGCGCGTCAACAGGCCGAAATCGGCGCAAACATCTGAAAAACCAGACGAATCCTTGAAATTTTGTCACTGAATCCTCCGTTCGAATGTGAGATATGCGACCAATTTCGTCACACATTGCCGGAAGCTGCCGCTACGCGTTCAGCGGGACAACAGACCGCTCGGGAGTTAGGCCAGGGGGGCGTCGGCCGCGGTCAGAGTGATCGCGCACTGGCTGTCGTCCATGGTGATGGCGCCGGGCGCATCGATCGCGACTTCCCCACCCTCCTTCTCGAATTCCCATTGGTAGATGCTGGCGTCGCCGAGGCGAATGCGCAGGCAACGGTGGTCGTACAGGTCCCGGGGATACGAAGGCTCGCCATGACGATGGAAATAAGCGGTCGATCCCACCACATCCTGCGAATATCGCTCGACAGCCGATGCCCGATCATGTCTTCCGGCACCATGCCCTCGCTCGCGACGCATTGCGCGCCGCCGGCGCGGGCATCGAAGATGCCGAACAAAGCTGAAGCGCACAGCAAGGCCGCGCTCGTCTAAGGGCGAGGGACCCTCCGAAGGCCAAAACTTCGTTTGTACGAGAGCTCTTCGTTCCGCAGCATAGTCTTTGCGCGAACTACATGACGAGCGCTGATAATTTGCTCAAGAGTTGCAAGCGATTCCGCTACGCTCGATATCAACGCCTCTACCGCACTTATGAACTGCAGCAGCTGGCCTCTGGTAGACGTCCGCTTCGATCTCCGTAGCAGCGATTGCGGCCGGCCCTTGTAAAGGCCATCCTCGACGTCGCGAAGACACTTTTGGAATATTTCAGTAGTATCGCGCTTCACGACCTCCGTTCGCTCCATGAATGCAAGAGCGCTCTCCCTGCTGCCCTGCCGCGAGAAGTTGCGCGCAACATTATCCCATATGTCAACAGATCGGATTATCCGAGTATCCCCTAGCGGGCGTCGCGCGACTATTTCTCGGCGTTCAGCGCCCTCCGAAACGACTACAAAGGTAGTTCGACGGTGACGACTCGACGCAGTGTACACCTTGAACGCGTCAACGGCAGACGATCCATTGGGGTACGCTTGTATGTGTTCGGAGCTTGTTAATCCCTGGCTCGAATCAATACTCATTACGTCGCCGTACGTCAGCCGTATACGCTGGCTTTGCGGATCTCTCAGAGTGTCCCATGAAACAACGCCTTCCCTTCCATGTTTATTTCGAAGTCGCAGGCCATTGTTTGAAATTGCAATTACCTCCACGACCGAGCCGTTGTTTCCAATGATTCCGCGAGAACGATCGTCGCACGATGCATTTATTCTGCTAAAAAGCCTAAGGCGATCCCCTATCGCCAACTTAAGCAGGAATTCCTGCCCGGCAGAATCACACGCTGAAACCTCTACCAAGTCCTCGCCGATTTGACCTAGTTGCCGACGACGCTCTCTGATTGCTGTCGAAATGGCGCGAGCATCGGCATTGCTCGGCGCACTCACAGTGACACTGTAACTATTGTCTGATTGGTTCTCAAGAACGCGGCTTTTCCAAAGATCGGCGATCGCGGACACAACTGAATCGTAGTCACCAGAAATCAAACGCGCGGAGCCATCCTCCCGTTTCAACTCTAGCGCTTCGGCTGCGCGTGCTTGACGAAATAGCAGACTGGTCGTCCGCTCTCGCTCGGTCTCTTGACGAACCGTAGTTACAATTTCTGGTATTAGATTGGGTCCAACGGCGCGCTTGAGCAAATCCATGGTCGGCCCAGCCTCTACGGATTGGCATTGAAGAGGATCACCCACGCCAACAATAGAAAAATTGTACTTTGCTCGCAATCGCAATAATTCCAGCAACATTCGCGTACTAACTAAACTTAGTTCGTCCAGAACTACGACCGACTTATCGCTTAGGACAATCTCACCGCTCTTAGCTCTGCTGATAAGCGCCGAGAGAGCAAGACACCGCTCTTCCGGAATGCCGGCGTCGACTAAATCCTGACTTTGGCGCCAAGCGAGAGAGACTCCCCATACCTGCCGCGACGCTCCCCAGGAAAGCGTCAGAGGCCGAAGCAGCGTCGATTTCCCTGATCCAGCTACTCCTATGGCGACAGCGAGGCGCCCGCCCTGACCCAAGCACTCCAAAATGACACGCTGACGGCCACCGTGAGAGCCGGAAAAGCTTATGCCCGACCGTTTCAAACCATTTTCAATTTCGTTCAGAGATAGAGCGTCCGATCGATCAGCAATCGCGTCTTTCGCGAGACCAATAAGCTCCTTTTCAAGATCCGCATGCATTTGCGTAGTCACTTGCACGCATTCAAGGCCCTGCGAGCTTTTGCCCAGCCCCCTATGCAGCATGGTAATCTCGCCATCCTGCAACACTCCTCGTTCGTAAAACAAAGTGACGACAGTCTCTATATCTCCAAACTGCGCAATTCCGGAAGCAGTCAAACCGTTAGCAGCGGCAGCACGCAGTTCTGCTTCTTTTAAGACAGCACACCTCTGCAACTTCTTCTCTAAAATCCGCAAAGCGACATTGTACGCTTTCTCAATTCTCGCATTCTCGTCCTCATCGAGATGTTCCGACTTTTTTCGAACGACTGTCGAGTGCGACCAGCCTATCGCTGCCGCTTGTTTGCGCCAAGCAACCCACTCCGCAACATCATCTGTCTTGGCTTGACGAGGATCACCTTGTACACCTGCCTTCATCAGTTTTACTTTTTGACTGTCGCTGAGCGCTTCCCACACTAGTCCATTTGCGAAAGCATAATCGCGCGCCGCGAGCTCCCCAAGTCGAGTTCGCTTGCTAAACTCCTCGCGAGCAGCATTCGGTATAGACGTAATCCGTGCAGCGCCGGTGCTCTCGTCAAGCTCGACGTCTATTCCAACACGGCGAAGGTTGGTCGCAAGAAACGCTTGATACACGTGACCGAACTCGTGGACACGACCACTTAACTGGCGAAGATCGAGGGATCCGGCTCGCGCACCCTCAGAGCTGCGATTTTTAGAAACAACAACTGAAGGAACACAGACGTGCGTATGCAAGTGTGGCGCTCCGATAACATTAAGCTCTGAAGTTCGGGTCAATTTCTCCCCTGTGCTTTCATCGGTCGAAACGAATTCGGTCGTGGGTCGGCTCGTATAGTGATCGCATCGAATCCAACCGATCTTGCCTAATTCATAGCCGCCGCTTCCGCCCTTACCCTTTCGTCGCTTGCCGATTTCCGCTTCTACGTAGTGCATTGTTAGTTCGACTGCACGCCTATGCGCGCCAGCTATGACGTTCGCCTCCCCTTCTGTTGGCGCAAATGCCCAGGCTAGACTAACACTCTTGTCGGCAGCCCAACAAAAATCTACAAACGATATCTGCGGGCGCGTCGACGTCAGCCCATCTAGAACTTCGATTTCGCGCAGCGCCTTTCCATCTGCTCGCCTGCCAGCAAAAATATTGCTTAATTGAAGCGCCGTAGGCATTTCACCCTTTTTTGCAGTCACTCCATAAAGCTTAAGGATCCGCCCGCGAAGTGCTACAGCGCTCTCGTCCGATAGGCGTGATCCAGTGTCTGCTCGAAAGCCGCGCAGCACTTGCCCCAGCTCGGACGTCGTCGGTAGTCTATTGCGGGGTAGCCCGGCCTCTTCGGCAATGCTTACCGAAGAGCGCCGGTACTGTTTGCCTAAAATAGGTTTGCCATCAGCTCTGTTTCCGCCAAGAACATTCGCCAATTCATTTAAAGTGAGCAGCTGACGCGGCTTGATTCCCAGACACTCGGTTAGACGCCAATCCAGATCCTCTCGCACTTCGGCGACAGGCTCTCCGGTCAATCCAGCCGCTCGTTGGTAGTAATGCGCTAACCTTTGGCTTTCGAGCGGCAGGGTCTGCGTGAGCAGGTGCGCCGCCATGGCCTTTGCGTGTCCAGCTCCAGACGCGGCGCCCGTTCGGTATGTTAGCATCGAGGACGCGCCCTAATCCGCTGATCCGCTGCGCTAGATCTTAGAAGTGCTCAAGTACGTTGAGCCGAGAGGATGTCTTTCAGCCTTGCGAGCTGGTCAGACTGGCGCTCCAGAACAGAAAGTATCTGCCCCATTAGATCAATAAGGTCCGACTCTGGCTCAAGCTCTGCGGTTGCGGCTTCGAGTATCGACTGCAGCAGGAGACCGTGAGATTGCTGAATATGCAACATTCGGCCAAAACCGATGGCTACATTCTCGATCGCATCGCGGATTGACGTCAGCTGACGTTCGATTGCATTCGAGCCCTCGATAGTAACCGTTTTGTTATCGCTCATATCACGTCTCCTCGACAGTGCTGCACCAAAGGTGCCTTGGTCTGCAGCCAAGAACGTCTTACTTTCGTCACCGACAACTTCCCGAGGTCTCCTCGATCTTCTCCCTTCAATCGGAGTGTTGAGCGATCTACTATGTCAGCAGGCATCTCGACCGAAGGACATGGCATGTGAGCGACTCCTGTAAAATTTCGGCTCTCTTCAAGCAGGCTCGCGCTGCAGATAAACGGCTCTACGAGTGGATGAAGTCGCATCGAGAAGAATTGCTCTGCGAACTTGGAACAGACCGCATCCGTTGGGATCCGCTGATGTCGGTAATTGATACGCTCGGCCTGGTCGACGAACGCGGAAGGCGCCCCACGCGAGACACCGCGTTCAGAACGTGGCGGCGGGTACGCAGCGAATTCACGCGTGCAGAGAGAGCCAGCAAGACGCCACCTCTCTTGATAGGAGAGATTGCTCGGGGGGTGAGAACTCTGGTGAAGCGGGATGAAGCCAAAAATCGTCATGATGACTCAACGCAGCGGAGAAATCTTGAGATCCGTCCGGCTGTGCCGCGCATGCCTCACGTAATGGCGCAGCCAGCAGTCACGGCTGGCGCGGAAGGCGAAATCAACCGAGACCACGAGATTGAAGGCCGGCACAGGAACGCCGGTAAATTGATCGATGACGTCTTTGACGCCATAGGCAGCACCCGTACGCCGATGCCAAAGATATTCCGATGATCTCCCGCGGACGCAGATATCATCTAGGATAGACCCGATCATCGGGACGCCCTTCTAGCCAGACAGGCAGATTGCACCAGCGGCGACCGTCTTGCGTTTTCTCCGGCTCGCGCGAGCTACATGCTGATATTGCTTTAGAGATATCGTTCCATTCCATTAGCTGATGCCACAAATCGGCATCCGCGCTTGGAGCAAGTCCGGCTTGAACATCACGGTAGATCGCGAGCCTGCCACCACTCTCCGTCCAGACGCATCCTTCAACGAAGCTTGCTGCCGCTGTTGCGACGAGCATCAGCCCACCAACGATCTTTATACGGCGGCTGTTTCTTGCAGAGCGTTGCTTCCAAACATGCTCGGTTTTTGAGACGATCTCTTTCGCAATTCTTCCGACAGTTTCTGTCTCAGCCTGCTTTAGACTCTCGTAAAGCTGCTCTTTCTCCTCCCAAATTAACGTCCTGCACTGAAGAATTGAATCCGCAATCTGCTCGCCAGCTTCTATGGTGGCGCGCTCCGAACGCGAAGCCTGCTCCGAAAGAGCTTTGATTGTCCTTATGAAAGCTACTACCAAGGGAGCGAGCGGATCGTCTTGACGCACACCGGCCTGACGTGCGGCCTCTTTGAGGTGGCGGATTGCCCGGTTGATGTCATTCACGGGAGCCACATGGCTATTGGGGAAAAGCAGGCTTCCATCGACCGACGCCACACCGCAACTTGCTGACGCTTCCACGGTCCGAGCACCTGCTGTCCAGCTTTATTTCGACCATCTTCGGCTTCCGAGAAGGTCAGACGATGCGAGTCGATTTCTCCGGCTGGCTCTAGGCGTGGCATTCTTAGCGGAACGGCGCCCCTTTTGACCGCCTCGACGAAAGGCAGTTGGCCACGAATTTCTCCTTCGAACGCATTACTCGCAGTGCGGTGCGCCGGCACAGTTGCTTCATTGAGCACAAGCGCCGTGCACTTCGGGGCTAAAAGCGCGTCGTGCTCGACATCGCGTAGGTACGAGAGGTCGTCCCTGTCGGGTCCAATGAGGTGTAAAACAACGGGTGTTATTCCGTTGCTAACGAGGAAATCGACCAAATCAAACTCACGAGCGATCTGCTTAAGGATCATATCGCCACCGCCCATGTCGATAATGGCCGAAAATTTCTTATCAATCTGCTGCTCAACGAACTGCTGCAGCCAAGCACGCACATCTCGATCGTCCGCGCTAGGCGGAGTCACCACCTGATCAAAAAACGCTGATAAACTCGCGTTGGTTCTGTCGGCATCACCTACGACAATTGGGCGACCCTGAATGTGAGCGCGTTCGGCCAGCCATCTTACGAGGAAGCTTTTTCCGCGCGATCCGCGCCCAAGCGGGAAGACCAGTTTCGGTTCGGCGGCTTCGGCACATGAGTTTTCAGGCATTCTTGCATCTCTATGATGGGTTGCTCAGAATTACCCGCAGCGGGCCATCTTAATTGACCCGCCGCGTCCTTATTAGGAGATAATCAGAAACCGAACCCGAGCTGCAGCCGGGCGAACTTCGGGATATTCTTGAATCCGCCGCCATCCGCGCGATCAATCGGCTGTTCAAAAATATCCAGGATCTCATCCTCGATATCGTCACCCAGCCGCGTTGACGAACCGAACAACTTTGAAGCGGCGAAGTACAAAAAGCCCTGCGCTTCGAGCGGATCAGTCAGATCGATATGATGTTTCGCTCCGATCACTTGCACCACTTCCTTGAGAGCGGCCAGTTGAGTTCCGGGATAATTCGGATGGTCGAAATAGGTCGAGTTAAACGCCGTATCCACGTCGTCCGCGACGTGGCTCAGCGACGACTTTGCGATCGATTCACCGACAGCGTTCTGAAGGTCCTCCCAGGCGGAGCCCTCAAATTCATTCAGGACCTGTTTGATCGTTGAAATCGCGGTTTCCAGTTCATACTTGTTCGACATGCTGCCTTCCTCAAGACTTCGTTAGCTCCGCGATGCGGAATGGCGGAGCAAAAGCAGAACCGGGTTTGGTCATGCCTTCTGTCGAGAAGTTTGGCGCATGGAGACGATGATTTCCCACCGAAGAAAATAGACCGTTTCGTAACACCCCGTTTGTCATTCGGAGCTTAGGAGCAGTAAATGGGACGGCCCAAAGGGGATAAACTCGATCAGATCCGAACTCGTGCGTGGTTTTTGGCAGTTTCGCGCACGTCGGGCCTTTCCGCTTACGGAATTGAGGAAAAGCTCAAAGACGGCTCGAAAGCTTGGCACTCGTACAAGAATGGTAAGCACCGCCCGAACGACGGGCTCGTAAAAAGGGTCGAGGACATTTGGCCCGGCACGCGCAGGTTCCTGGAGCTGGGGCCAGCGAATCTTTTTGCATCGGCCCGGGTAGAGTCTGCGGACGAGGCATTCGGGCTATTCCTGTCAAAGAATCTTGAATCTCGGTTCGTCGGTGTATTGCCGAGATATCAGCGGGCAACGAGCTTTCGTGGTTCTAGCGCGCAATCGTTAGTGCGCTGCGCAGAGTGGTTGGCGAATATCGCGCTTGCCGACCGAACCTACTTGCCACTTGCGGTCTCCGTCGGGCTTTCGGCGGCAAGATTTTGGGAAGGAGAAGCATTGCGAAGTATTATTCTGCAAGGGGCGGAGGAGTTTCGCAAAGAATACGGCATGAAACTGGCTGATTTGGTCGATGTTCATGACGAGCTCCTGTTTGCGTACCATGACAGTTGCATCGCCGAAAAGATGGCCCTGCCGACTGACATTGCCGATAGGTCGCGCACATTTGTCGACGTATGGGCGGCTTCCGAAACTGCTCGACGAGCACGCATTGAAGGAAAGGCTACGAAATCGAACTAACCTATTTCGTCGCTACTGATAGGTGGTCGCGGTCCGAATATGCGCGACAGGAGAGCAGGTCTAAAAAGATATTTCGTTTGAAGATGACGCACCGTGTCATGCAAAACGTCGATATCCAGGTTCACCTGGATATGGGAGTCCGGCGATCCCTTTGGGTCTTTTGTAATCCTGAACCACGAATAGCTGATCGCGTGCGATGAAGCTAAGTCGCCGAACCGCTTGTCACCATAGAATTCAGATAGGCGTGCTATTCGGCCGTCGATTCCGTAAGCGTTCGATGCTTCGTCGGCGAATTTCTCGATAGCACCGATGACCGGCACTGTGGCTGCTTCTCCCATCGCAAGAAGCAGTGTCACTCGATCAACTGCATAGGCATCGCGAAAAGCCTGTAAGGCCGGATGCAAATTCGGATCCTGGTGAGGAGCGACCATCAGGCCAATAGGAATTGGACGATTTCCGTCGATTAGCACGACCTCGCGGTGCTTTCCTTTAGTCCGAAACCGCAGGTTTCGCCGTCGTCGCTCGTGTTGAGTCATACTTTTGCGACGCTTTGTTTCTTGGGATTGACTTTCACGGCATCAAGCACCTTCGACATCTCGGTCAGCAGATGAATCCCGCGTTCCGTGAGTCTGACCTGACGCTGTCGCCGGTCACCCGGCAACACACCCTTCTCCAGAAGGTTCAGACCTCGAATGGTCGATTGTGCTCCCGAACATAGTAAATCAACCTGCCGTCCCAAGCTGCTGGGAGCAACACCCATTTCGCTCGCAATGGTCTTCAACGTGAAATCGCCACGCGCCAGGGCGGGACTCTGCTTTACAACATGAAGAAACGACGCGAGCGTTCCTACAGACATTGCAGGGTCTACCGCGCGCGCGACATCGACCAGACGGACTAGGTCGTCCAGAAAAGGAAATTGGCGCGCCTGCGCCTCCGCAATCTGGTCCGCGTCAAGAAGGAGGAAAAACATACCGGCTCTCCAACTATATAATACATGATACTGGATGAACCGCAACCACGTTTTAATTGGCTGTTTGCGGGATCGGCTGTGAAATGCCTAACCTGGAAATCCATCATGTCGAGGAGCACAGCAAGGGTGGGCAGACCACGCTAGAAAACGCGGCCCTCGTGCACAGAAAGGATTGTCATCCGAAAGGCGCAGAGGCCACAGCCGATTTCGCAAAGAAGTGGGCCGCCCTTAAAGCCGGAGTGCAGCCTATAACGACTTCGGTCCCGCCCAGCCAAGACACCACTGATGACGATGACGAAGGGTATGAGGCCGGCGCAAAGTCAGCTGGTTGATGCGCCAGCGCCCAAACGTCGCAGTCGCCTTTTTCTGGCTCATCTTATTCTTTTTCCGCATGCGACCTGCAGATCCTTCCCATGAGCTCAGGCTCGAGCATTGAGACCTCACCCGCAGCAGGTTCAGAAATGAGAGCGGTGCAAGCAGCATCGCGGTCGTCAGACACATAAAGTTGGAGGCCGTCCTAAACTGCCTTGCTGTTGGATTGAACGGCAACCAGCATTTGCGATTGGACCACGGTGCTTCTTTCGGTAACATATAGGTTCGTTAGCCCGCATGCCCCCGTCCCTCACCAAAAAATCAGAAATGGCCGTCCCCACAAATCTTATCGACCTTGTAGACCGCTTCGAAAGCAACAATGAGGCCTATACGTCATCACGCTACAATGAAGCGCAAGTTCGCCGGGAATTCATCGACCCGCTCTTCCGCCTGTTGGGATGGGACGTAGACAACACGAGTGGATACGCCGAAGCATATAAAGATGTGGTGCACGAAGATTCTCTCAAGATCGGTGAATCATCGAAAGCGCCCGACTATGGCTTCCGTATTGGAGGGACACGCAAGTTCTTCTTAGAAGCTAAGAAGCCTTCAATTAACATTTCGGAAGACGCGGAAGCGGCATACCAACTTCGACGATATGCATGGAGCGCAAAGCTACCTATTTCTATCCTAACGAATTTTCGGACCTTTGCTGTCTATGATTGCCGCATCAAGCCCGAGAAATCTGACAAGGCTAGCGTAGGGAGAATTACCCATATTCAATTTGCCGATTACGCTGAAAAATGGAGCGAACTATCGGCAACGTTTTCGCGTGAAGCTATTTTAAAAGGAGCATTCGACAAGTTTGCCGCTGATGCTTCTAAGAAGAAAGGCACCTCCGAAGTCGATGACGCTTTTCTTGAGGATATTGAACGTTGGCGAGACGCTCTCTCTCGCAACATCCATCTCAGAAACCCTGAGCTTGACACTCGCGACCTAAATGCAGCTGTTCAAAAGACGATCGATCGAATTATTTTTCTTCGAATCGCCGAAGACCGCGGCATAGAACAATATGGTCGGCTAAGGCTGCTGAAGGACGGCAAGAATCTCTACAATAAATTGGCCGACTATTTCAGGCGGGCAGACGAGCGGTATAATTCCGGGCTGTTTCACTTTCGAAAAGGGGACGGAGCATCAGAAACGCTCGACACAATTTCTCTCGGTCTCAAGATCGACGATGCCGTTATCAAGAATATTGTTCTAAGCCTCTATTATCCGGATAGTCCTTACGAATTTTCGGTCTTGCCAGCGGATATCCTCGGTCAAATTTACGAGCGGTTTCTAGGAAAAACGATCAAGCTCATCAAGAGTAAGATCGTCATAGATGAGAAACCGGAAGTAAAAAAAGCCGGAGGCGTTTACTACACACCCACCTACATCGTCCGCTATATGGTGACCAAAGCCCTCCGGCCGTTGCTTGAGACTAAGACACCAGCGGAAATTGCAGGGACTGACCGGCGGCGACGAAATCCACGCCCGTTGAGATTACTCGACCCCGCATGTGGCTCCGGATCATTTTTGATCGAAGCCTATCAGTTCCTTCTAGACTGGTATCGTGACAGATACATCGAAGACGGAGCTGAGAAGAACGCAAGGGGAAAGAATGCCCCTTTGCATTCGACCGCCACTGGAGGTTGGGCACTGACTATCGCTGAAAAGAAGCGAATACTCTTAGACCACGTCTATGGCGTCGATATTGATCCCCAAGCCGTCGAAGTAACCAAGCTGTCCCTCTTGTTAAAGGTCCTGGAGGGAGAAAGCGGCGACGCGCTTGCACGCCAAATGGATATGTTTCATACGCGTCCCCTGCCCGATCTCGGCGCCAACATACGTTGCGGGAATTCGCTCATCGAAGCAGACTTCTATTCCTCTTCGAACCTCGATCTATTCGATTCCGAGGAGCGATACCGCATTAACGCTTTCTCATGGAGCGACGGCTTTCCGTTTCTTCGCGAAAGTCCGAGCGGATTTGACGTCGTTATCGGGAACCCTCCTTATATCTTTGCGCGCGAGCTGATGCTGGATCACGAGAAAGAATATTATCGTCAGCACTACAAATATTCTTGGGACAAGCAAAACACCTTCATGCTTTTTATGGAGAAGATCCTGACGCTCACGCAAGCTGACGGCAGAGCGAGCTTTATCGTCCCAAACTCGTGGCTAACGATTGAAAGCGCTAAATTCCTCCGAGAGCTCTATTTGCCGCACTTATTGACAGTCGTGGATATGAACTATCCTGCGTTTCGCCGAGTATCTATGGAACCGTCTATCTTCGTCGCTCAAGGAAAGCGACACTCAGGTCGGATAGAAACCCTCCGGACCGCCGCGCCAGATGAGCTCACGCTCCAATCCAAGACATCATCTGACGCAGAGTCTTGGTCCAAGCAAGGCGGCCGCATTCATATAGATCAAGACGGCCAGTTGACTGCCGTATTGAACCGTATTCAAGGAGCGTCGAAGAATATCGGCGAGAGTTTCGATGTCAGAACAGGCCTACAGGCATACGAAAAGGGCAAAGGCACTCCGCCGCAAACCGCAGCGGACGTGGCGGGGCATGTCTTTGATCGAGATCGTAGGGAGAATCGCGATTCCTATAAGTATCTTCAAGGTGGTGATGTTCACCGATACGGCATCAGCTGGTCAGGGATGTGGATGCAATATGGCCCCTGGCTTTCACAGCCTAGGGAAATTCATATCTTCACCCGCCCCAGAATTCTTATTCGGGAAATTACCGGAAAGCTTCCGCATTGCATCCACGGCGCTCTCGCAACAGATGCGCTGCTCAATAACAAGAGTGTCCTCAATGTTCTCAACGACCGCGACGATTTGGACGAACTTAAATGTTTGCTCGGAGTAATCAACAGCACGCCATTCTCGCTGTACTACAAGGCACGCGCTGTAAAGGGAGCGCGAACTTTGTTTCCAAAGCTGGTGATTAACAATCTGCGCGAATTACCGTTTCCGGCAGTTATCGCCTCAAGCGATCGCAGGTCTCTGATAGGGCTCGTCGATCGTATGGTTTCACTCCAGGAGGAATTGCGACTTGCTAAATCAGAACATCGGCGGGAAGTCGCAAACAGGATGATTTCCGAAGTAGATCGGCAAATCGACGTTTTGGTCGCGAGGCTCTTCACGATAGATCCAGCAACGCTCAAGGCTACTGAGGCGCTGGCCGAGAGTGAGGTCTAGCAGGTCGGAAGACATATCAAGAAGCCGCCCGGATCTCCAGAGGGGAGGCCCCTAATCGCGTAAAAAGGCGCTTTCTACAGGTCAGGACGATGATCTGTACGTTCTCACCGGCCCGCATGAGTACATCGAACATATTCTCAATGCGGTCATCGTCGGAAAACGCCAAAGCGTCATCGAGGATAACGGTGGCTGGCCGTCCTTGCCCGAGCAAGAGCTCTGCGAATGCAAGGCGGGTCAGGACGGCAAGCTGCTCTTTTGTTCCGCCGCTTAATACCTCAAAATCCTCGCGCTGGCCGCTTCGCTGGAGAGCCGCGATCTGCAAGTTTTCATCGAGGACGATGTTCGACCCGGGTAACAACATCTTTAAGTAAGGTTCAACGCGGCTTACGACCGGCGCGAGGTAGCGGGTTTTCGCTTCACCCTCTGCCGTCTCTAGCGTATCCAGCAACATTTGAAGAACATCCACTTCCTCCTGAAATTCCGTGATCGTGTTCGTAAGGCGGTCCCGTTCAGCCTCCGCGCCGAGAAGCATTTCCTCAACACCGGCACCTTCGTTCGCTTCAATCAACGCCGTCAGCCGCGTAACCTCAGTGCTCAAGGTTGCAACGGATTGGTGGTGATTGCTGGCAGCCTTTTCCAACCGCTTGATTCTGGCGTCAATGGCCTCAAGGCTTTCGCCCTCTTCCCTTTCCTTCTCGATCAATAGCATATCCGCCACGGCCGCTTCGCGCTCCAGTGCCTCTGCAGCAGAAACGAGTTGCTCGTCGCTTCCGCTCATCCGGCTCGCGGCGAGGTCTGCTTTCTTGCTCTCGATTGTGCCATTCAATCCCGCCATGCGTTCCCGGGCATGACGCAGTTTCTTTTCGGCCTGAAGCAGGACATCCGCCGGACCGGCGAGCTTCGCCTCCGCCGTCTTGATCTCGGCCTCTAGCCGCACTCCATCATCAAGATTCTCCTGGATATCGCGCGCGAGCGCGGTCTCAGCCGGGATTTCCGTAAGCTCGCAGGTCTTCATATCAACTTTGAGCCGACCGCGCAGTTCGCTCAGATGACTCCTAAGAGCGTCCAACCCTGGCGCGAGCTTCTTGGACTTGTCGCCGGGAACGCGGGCCAGTTCCTTCCCGATTTCGTTGAGGCGGCGTGCGTGCTCCTTACGTTGAGCTGCCGCCGTGCGCCCCGCTGCAAGGCTTTCCACCCCAGCGGCCTGCAATGCGTCTTTCATCTGCTGAACAGCAGCATCGCGCCGCGTCAGCAACGCACCTCGATTCTTGATTTGAGGCTCGATGGTGATTGTTCCAACGCGCGCAATAGCAACCGTTGTCTTGCCCATGATCGGCATGGAGCTGGCAGATGAGGAAATCGCCTTGCCATCGACAAGAATGCTATCCCGCGCATCATCTTGAACGGCAAAAGAAACAGTCGTCGCCACGGCACTCATGGCGGCATCCGCCGCCGCACATTCAGTCACGGCCTCTTCAATGCGGGTAACCGCCTCGTCGGTCGCAGCAATCGCTCCGATCATTTCCCCGAGCTGCTGACGTTCCAGCTCAAGGGTCGCGGAAACGTCAAGAATGTGCTGATGCTGAGCGACTTCCGCGTTGAGTCTGACAACATTGCGAACCCGCTCCAACTTCCGCGTTCGTTCGGCATTCTGGGTAGTCTTGATACGGAGGTCCGCCAGCTTTGCTTCGCCCTCAGAAACAGCGACCTGTGCATCTGCCTGCGCCGCGAGCGCTGCTTCGTTCTGCGCGCCAAGCTCCGAGAGGCTGGCTTCTAGCGGTCGGAGTTCTTCAACAGCCTTGGCCCGATCATCCACCAGCTTCCGGGCCTGCGTCGCCCTGTCGCGCGCCAGCTTGGCCGCGCTTCGTGCACTCCCGACTTCGGCCGCGCGAGTCACTGCGGCCGTGCGCTTGGTGCGCTCGCCTTCAAGCTCTAGCCGGTGCGCGGCTTCGTCCCATCCATCCAGCTCTTGCTTGAGATCATGCTTATTGCGCCCGAGGTCCTCCATGAACTGGAACACGGCCTGACGCTTTGCTTCCAAATCGCCTACCTGCTGCTTGGCGTCGGAAAGCTTGTCGACCGCGTCTTTGAACCTCCCGCGCGGGCCCCTCGCCCCTCGAAGGGCGTCCAACGCGTCCCTCACAGCTTTGGGAAATTTTTGCCCGCGCGTGCCGCCGGTGACAAGCCCAACCTGGGCTTCAAGGCAACCTTGCATCGTCCGCTGAGCCTGCTCATTCAGCTCGACGTCGCCGAAGGACTGGCCTTGCTGGACCCACAGCGTCCCCCAAATACCGGGCTCGCCCCCGCTCCTTCCGCCGCTGAAGCCGAGCAAACGCTGCAATTCCGCTTCGGCAGCATCGTCTTCGAACAACCGCTGGTCCGAGCAGGATAGTATTGCTTTCCCGGCCTGCCCCGCAAAGCGCTTGTGGATTAACCAACTCTTCCCGTCCACGTCGAAGGCAAGCTTGACCTCTGGGACAGTTTGGTTAGCGAGATGCCGGAAGGCCTTCACATGCGTGGCTGTTGACTTGGCTTTCTCGAATATAGCGCCGTTAATAGCTTCCAGCAGCGTGGATTTACCGAGCTCGTTTCGACCGACCAAGACATTGACATTGTCGCCAATGCAATCGACCCGAAACGTTCCAACGAATTTCCGAAAATTTGTAAGTTCGACCGAGCGAATTTTCATGATCGAGCTCCTTGGCGAAGGTGCTCGACGTACAGGCGCTTCAGAGCTTGCGCGGCGGTGTGCGCCCGCGCCCCGTTCGATGCGTCGGCGGCGATGAGCCTGAGACGGTCCGCAGCAACGCGTACGAAGCCGGCGCGATCAATTTCATCGAGATCTTGCTCGGTGGGAACGAGGGCCAAGCCGGAATCATCGAACCGCATTGCCCTGAAAGCAGCCCCCACACCCTGCACAATTTGCTCTTCAAATGCTTTGCGGCCGGAAAGAGATAGAACGCCCGCCACACGCAAATCGATGACGAGCTCGCTGAGGTCGGAATTGAGCACTCGAAGCTGGGCCTCCAGCGAACCAATCTGGCTGTCTTCGGTCAGTGTCCTTTCAATACGGTGCCACTGATGCCTGCCGGTCGGAATGGGGGCAACCGTAGGCACCATCCGTGAGCTGTTCACCTCGACAACCAGCGCAGACCCGCCGTTGCAGAGCGACGTCACTGCGTTGGGAGGAAGTTTGAACTGATCTGGCTCCGGCGTTCCGCTGTACCAACAGCGATCATTCACCTTGATCTGCCTGTGCCAATCGCCCATGGCAAGATAAGCAAGGCCGGCTTCGTCAGCGCGAGTTGGCGCAACATAATTGCTGGCGTCTCCTTCCGAGCCGAAGCCTTGAATTGAGCCATGAGCCATGCCGATGCGGATGGCGCCCTCCGGTGTCGGATCGCCGTTCATGTAAGCCGTGAGGTCATCAACGCTTGATGTGAAGCGCAGCGGAGCCGGCAGAAGAAACACGGGGGCGCCATCATCATCCGCAATTTGAACCGCGCCAGGCCGTATGTGCAGGATCACGTTGGCCGGCAATTGAGCACGGGCCAAGCGATCCCAAAGCCCGCTCTCGCGCACATGGTCGTGATTGCCCGGCATGAGATGCCACTGGACCGTGCTGAACGAGCGCATGTTTTCGATCGATCGGCCGAGCGTCTGCTGGGTCATCTGTTGCTTTTCAAAGATATCCCCGGCGATCAGAACGGCGGTCGCGCCCGCCTCGACCGCGGCTTCACCGAGAGTGCGGACGACCGCTTGGCGCGCATCCTGAAGGATGTTCGCTATCTCGGGCTCAAAATACCCGAATGCTTTGCCGATCTGGAGATCGGACGAATGGATAAATTTCATGCACACACCTTCAACTTCGAATCTGCCCTAGGGCAGGCCTTCAACTTGCACGGAAATAGAGAAAAACGCCGGCTACCGACGGTTGTCCCCGTATGTCGCCAATATTTGCCGCGCCGCTCCCTGCGATTCACTCATGTGCGCGGCAGGTGGCCGAACGCATAGACCTCAGCTTCGATTGACCCGCACTCAATATCGTCCAGTGCGAGCACCGAGCCAGCCGCATATTCAAGCGCGATGCCTCCATGCAGTCGGCGCAGGAGTTCGGATACGGCGAGACAACCGGCGATCAAGCCGACGAATGGCACTCCGACGGTTCGCGACGCGAGCTGCGCAAGGCCACAAGAGTCCATGCCAGCCTTCTTGAGTTGCTGATACGCAGGCATGCTTTCTGGGGAAACCGCGCGGTCGCTAATTTGCCGCGACCAGATCTCTTTTGCGGTGCGGGTGGCTGGGAACGTGTGCATGGCGAGGCTCCGAAAGGCTTCTGGCCCAGCGCCAAGACCAGCCTCCACCACGAGGTCAAAACCTGCTTCCTCCAGGGCGGTTCGTGCGAGCGCGTTATCAGCGCCGCACAACGCGACACGCGGCTCTTCCGGAGATCGCCGTATCCAGTCGCCAAAGCGACGCTCTTCAACGATGGTCTGGAAGCCTCGCTCCTCAAGCCAATCCGAGATGACACGGCCCTTGCGACGGCCAATATCTTTCCTGAATGAAAGCGGCGATGTGCTGTCGTTGGATGCCGCGATGCGGTCGAAGTCTTGCAGCACGAGGGTTGCCTTTTGCTGCTCGTCGTAAGGGAGAGCCGAAAGCAACCATGCGAAGGCCTGCCCGAGATTTCCAAGGCCGATGATCCACAGGCTGGAGGGCAGGTAAGCCAGGCGCGGCTCGCTGGGATCGGAGATTAGCCAGTCCTGACCAGGCCGCCATAGCGAAAGGCCGTGCGCACGCCGACCCGCAAGCAAGTGATCGCCTGCGCAAAATGCGAACGCTTCGGCGGCGCACACCGCCCCCGCGAGCATGGGAGCCAATTCCATCCCGGAAGTTTCGTCGAGTTTTGCCGGATGATCCGTCATCACGACGCCGCCTCGCCACCCCTCCCATGTTACACGCCATGCCGGGCGTATGGCGCTGGCAGCGCTGCCAATCATGGCTTGCGGCCAGTCTGATCGCGGCGACGACATGATCGTCCCCCCGAGCTCGGTGACGGCATCGGCGAGAGACGAAGCTCTCGAAAGTTTCGACACACAAGCGGCGCCCTCGGGGATCCCGCACACGTGGACGCCGTTGAGCAGTGTTCGGCGCGCAAGATTGACGAGGGTGAGCAATGCCGCCTGGTGCAAGGCACTGGTAGCAAGCTCGGGCCCGACGTGGACAACGAGGCCAAAAGTCTTGAGGATAGCGATGGCTTCCTCGTGCGTGGACGCGCGCCCATTGTCCATGAAATACTTGGCGGTGCGATGCAGTTCGGTGTGATCGATCGGTATGGACATCGTCAACTCCAGAAGCCGGTGTAAAGAAAGTGTGTTGCGCGAGTGGGACTGTGGTCCAGCCAAGCGTGGTCACCCTCGTACTCGTAGATGCCCATGCGCTTCGGATTGATTGGCCAGCGGCCGAAATCTGGGACGATGAGCGCAATGTGGCCTTTGCGCGCCACCATCGGATTGGTTCGGTCGGAATCGCTCTGAAAGCCGGCTCCCGGATGCGTGTGAACGTCGGCGACCACGGAGAGGCCGCGCTCACGGCAAATCGCCCAAAGCTTGGCAAAAGCGTCCGCATGGAGCACGCAGACGCCGGTCGCATAGGCTCGCGGATCGAGTTCGTCGTAGAACACGATCTGCTCCACCTCGCGCCGCCCCGCGTGCGTCGTTCCGAGGAGGAACGCACCTGCTTCGTGGGTGCGTTGGCCGCGCCGGTCAAGTTCGGCAACAAGTCCGCGCCAGTGACGGGATGAACAGCAAAGGCGATGGTCAGGCGCCCACCACGCCCGAATAGTCGCTATGATTGAAGAGATCATAAAGTTGCTCCAAGTAGCAGATGATGCCGCGCGCGGGGTTCCACATGCGGCTTGGGTACTTCACGGGCCAATCATGGTGCCCCTCGATCGAGAGGCGGTCGCATGGCAGGTACAGGCAATGGCCAAACTTCCAGTCAGGACGGAACACGGCCACCACATGGGTTGGCCCCGTCGGCCATCGCGATGGGGGCAGCGGTGCATCGCGAGCGAGATCCCACGGCTGCGCGGTAACCGGGGTCTGGCGGTAGCCTATGCACTCGAAACGGAAGCCGAACTCATCGGGTGCGTTCGGGCGGGCCGGAGCACTCACTGCAATGATGACGTAAGGCCAGCGCAGCGAGAGAAAGCGCCAACGGCCCTCTGCCTCGCCGCAGCGAAATTCCGCTGCGGCGAGATCCTGATCGAGAAGCAAGCGATCCGGGGGGATTGGCGCATTCATGTTAGCCTTCCACCCGCTTTTCAGGGACAAAGTCGAAGCACACGGTGCACTCATGCCCCTTGGCGACCTGATGCAGCGGGGTATCGCTTGAGGGGCGATCGCTGGACTTGCAGAGTTGCAAGACATGCTCGGCGGCGTCCTTGGGGCTGACGTGAAAATGCTGCGCCGCCCACGCCTTGACCGCGCGAACGCGCGCGCCGGGAGCGAACGCATGCTTGGCGGTCTTGTCGAGATAGTGAATGGTCACTTCGATCTGCTTGCAGCGGCTGACGTGAACACGGCAGCCATGTTTCAGATGCGCGACCGGCTCATGATGCGGGCCGGATTCATGCTTCTCGGCCTCATCGATGAATACGAACGTTTCATCGTCGACCTTGATGCCCAGCGTTTCGAGAGCCAGGTGCAATTCCCCGAGCGTGGCGGCTTCGGCGAGCTTGAGCTCGCGCAGGCCCGGAGTGCCGTGAACCTGAACAAAGAGAGCGAGGGTGGACATGGATGCTTTCTCCTGAATGGGGTCCGTGATGGACCGTCATAGAGAAAGCGATACGAGGTGCTAAAAAGCGGAAGTCAGCCGTGGCAAGTAAAATAGCAAGGGCAATTGGGGCAAGAACGATCGTCGCTCGGATCGGGCTCAAACCGGCCAAGCTCGATGGCCGCGATGGCGTCGGCATACTTCCCGATGGCCTTGTCGTCGTTCTTGGCGACGGTCGGCACCGACTTGGCCGTGGCCAAATAGAAAGTCTCCACGCTCACCTTCTTTCGGGGGAATTGCTGCGCTGCGCCGCGGCGCAAGAGGGCGTAGATTGGCTTGTCAGGCTCGGACTTTGTTTCTCGACCTGTCCTGACACGCTGCACACTGACGGCCCCCTCTGGCGTCACAACAACCCGATCGGGAACAAGCACGACGCGATGGCGACCTACGGGAACTTCCCATTCATCGCGTTCATATTGGCCCGTTTCCTTCGCGATGGCCTCGACCATCGCACGAACCATGCCTTCTGCCGAGCGGCGGTAGTAAGGCTCGAACGGATGTTCGGCAATGTCGGAAGCCTGCCACGTTTCTGAAAGCCGCCGGAGGCCGTCCTCTGTCCCGACGGTCTTTCCTGCTTCGCGCTCAGTCTCCAGCCACCGAACTGTCTGGTACACGCAGCGGTGAAATGAGATGTAAGCTGAATCATCCCGTCCGCCCCGCAAGCCCTCCACGACCGTGAAGCGATAGCGCGCCGGGCAGCGCATGTACGTCTCAAGATCGCGCTCCAGGTATCGTTCCTGCGTCGCCCCGGGAGGTATCAACGGCATGTCGTCGGTATAAACGGTGCCAGAACCCAAATACCTCTGAGCCGCGACAACGCGTTGGATCGCTGGCAGGAATTTGGACTCCCCCGCCCTAGTCGTGGTGTAGGATTCGGCGCGACTGAGAAACAGATGATCCCTGGCACGCGATAACCCCACGAAAAACAGGCACTCCTCTTCGGCCTCGTGGTCCGACGGCTGCATAGCTAAACGGGACAAGCTGGGGGGCGGTGGGCAGCGATTGCCTTGCCGGTTGGTTGGCATATAGCGTGTGGCAAGAGCGGGAAAATGAACCGCGCGAAACTCAAGCCCTTTGCTCCCATGAATGGTCATCACGCGCACAGCGTCCATATCCGATGCTTCAGAGGCCACGCGCCGGAACGAGCTGTCGTAATTCAGAGCCTCAAGCCTGCGAACCCGCTCCAAAAGCGCTTTCCTGCCCTTGCGGCCAGCCGTTGCTTGTTCGCCGCAGAACTTTAGCAAGTGATAGATCGCGATGAGTTTCTGCTGCCCGAGCGCATTGTTGGCGCCCAACAGCGGCAGGAGGTGGTTACTGCGCTCAAAGAGCCATTCGGTAAGCATCGTCCACGCCGACACATCGGTGAGCCCAGCCAATTCGCTCGCGAGCCGAGAAAGCCCCGCTCGACCTTCCGTGGAAAGGGATGGGATCGCAGCGATACTCGCAAGGGCGTCGATGATGCGCGACCTGTTTTGCGCCGCCCAACCAATGACGGCCAGGACATCCGCGCGGGTTGCGCCGTAATCGCTCAACGTGCCAACCCGCATCAATCCAAGGCCGCCGTACTCAGCGTCAATGGAAAGCAGGGACAAAAGTGTACTGATTTCTTCGCGCTCGAATAAATCGCCGAGGTACACCAGCGGCACGCCAAGCTTTTCGAGAATTGTAGTGATCCTCGCAAGCGTGAGATGCGTCCGGGCCAAGATCGCTTGTTCGCTATAGGCAACGCCCTGTTGGCGAAGCTGCTCGATATGATCGCGTATAGCCTCTGCTTCCGCAACCACGTCAGGTGCGACAGTCAGCGTTACCGGCCCTCCGGCACCGCGCTTGGCGGTCCATGATCCAGCCATGGCGCCACCGTCACCCATGGCAGAAGAAAATTGCTGAAACGTCCGCACGATCGGAGCTGAGGAGCGGTAATTGACATTTAGGGAATGACGGCTTCCCTTAAAGTCTGCCGCAAACGATTCAACGTTGGATGGCTCTGCCCCGCGGAAGCGGTAGATGGATTGGCGCTGATCGGCAACTACCCACGCCGAACACCCCGTGCTGCAGATTTCTTGTAGCATACGCGCGCTTGCAAAATTCACGTCCTGGTATTCGTCGACGAGAACATGCTTAAAGCCCGAAATGTAGGCGCGGACCTCCTTGTTCTCTTTAATCAACTTTGCAGCAAGGAGAATAATATCTCCAAAGTCCACAGCGTCGGCCTCTTGCAGCGCCTTTTGATATATTTCGTATGTCTCTGCAACTTCGACGGCACGGTCCGCCTTTTCAGCTGCCTCCGGGTCTGCGGCACTTTGCTGCATGGCCCTCGCTTCCGCCAGATACTCCGCCGGCGTGACCCCTTCGTCCTTGCAGCGCGAGATGGCGCGCAGCAGGTGAACCAACTCGTACGCCGGTTCGTACAGGTTTTGATAGTAACGCAACGGTAGCTTGTCGAGATTCTCTTCAAGAAGCTCAAGCTGTGCGGCCTCGTCAAGAATCCGTACCTTCGGGGATCGTCCCACTGCCGAAGGCCACTTTTGAATCAACTCATAGCCGAAGCTGTGAAACGTGCCAGCCCACATTTCGATAGCGGCGGCAGGATTCATCGTTGAAATGCGATCGCGCATCTCTTCCGCGGCCTTGTTTGAAAAGGTCAGCGCGAGAATGGAGGAAGGGCCTATGCCTTGCAGAAGGTGCTCGACCCTGGAAACGAGAGTGCGGGTCTTGCCCGTGCCCGGCCCGGCATCGACAAGGATGTTTCCGTTGGCCCAGAGGGCAGCCGTTTTCTGACTATCATCCAAGGCAAAAACCCCGCCGGTTTGGGGCGGCGGGGCTTCGGTGAGCGGCGGTAGCAAAAGCGCACGGATCGTTTGGTGGAGGACCAGATCACGCGGCAAGCCAAGGTCTTTGGCGATATCGGACGGTCGCTTGCCATGCGTTACGAATTGGTCGCGCAGCCAATCGGAAGGGCACAGGAATTCGCCGGCAAAGACATCGGCCTGGACCTCCTTCCGTTCTCGGGGTGAATAACCCTCGCCGCTTCCCATTGCATTTTCGACTGGATCGCCCCCGAGGCCGGCCGAGCGATTGGTTACTTCATGCGTAGGATCCAGATGGAGGTGAAAATGGCCGAGCTCGTGGGCGATAACGACGGCTTCATCAGGCTTTTTCTGCCCTTTGAGCACATTCACGATGAGATTTTCTCGTTCGAGCAATCCAAAAACGCCGTGACCGAAGGTTTGGCCCGCTTCGACATAGCGAACTTTGAGATCGTCCGCCTTTGCGGCGGCGACAGTCAGGAACTCCGCGCGGCGGTCCCCGCCCGTCTCAAGGAGTGCCTTCTTATGAATTGCGCGCGCCTTGCGTCGAATGTCGATCCAGCCGTCCATATCACCCCTCTTCGAGCCATTTCTTTTTTTCTTCTTCCGTCAGATCGTCGCATGTCCGAATGATGTCGTCGTACGGTCTGACTACGACCGATGGCGCGTGCGTTGCCTTGGCGTATCCAAGCGTAGGGTTGTTAAGCGCATGCTGGTGAAGGCGCGCGAAAGCATCGCGAGACATCGTCAATACTCCGATCACCGCATCGACAAAGACATTCCGAATGGGACCGCTCATCCGCCCGCTAAAAAGGTCGGCGATGATGCCTCGGTCAATGCCGATCGCGCGTGCGACCTGGGGAACAGTCATACCGCGGGCAGCGATAACGTCTTGAAAGCTTCGTTGCGCTTCGCTGGTCGACGTACGCGCCTTGTGCATCAGATCGAGCGCGCGGCTATAGCCGGCGGCAAGAAGGCTCTCATCGGCTTCAGCGGAAACGGCGTGCCAATCGTCGGCCCACTCTCGTGCCACCGCGGCATGCGCCCGAATATCATCCGCGAATTCAGGGTAGCGTTCAGTCCATTCGATAATTTGCGTTGCGGTTGGCCGTTCGAAAGCCTCGTGAAAGGAAAACAGCACGGCGTCCCGCTCTTGGTTTCGGTTTGCTTTGGTCATGACTTCGCTCCAGCTCTCCGTATCAGAAGCTCTTGAGCCTCCTTGGTCTGTTGAAGATCTTCTTGAATCTCTGCAATCCATGTCCGGATTGTTCGCGTGCTAACGCCGCACGCTCGCGCGACGACCTCTTGCGGCTCGCGATCCATGTAAAGCGAGAATGCGAGCTGCCTCACGCGGTCCGGTATCTTTGCCAGGATGCGCTGCCTGTCGATCTCGCCATCCATATTCCGTACGACGGCCATTAAGTTGGGATCGTATTCGCTCTTGCCGGGCCCGATTTCATCAATCTCCGCATCATCCACTATGTAAGGTGGCGGACGGCCATCTACGTGGTCCACTTCGGGCGGTTTGTCGTCATTGGCCTTCTCGTCCGGTAGGTCCGCCACGTCCTGCTTAAGGGCGTTCGCCACTTCATCGACCTCAGCGGCAATCTCTTCGGCTGTTTTCTTTGCCGGTTTGGCTTCTGCGCCCGCCGGGGACGTCACCCTCGATTTTGCAGAGGACTTGCTCGGCTTCGGCGCCGGGACGATTTGATCACTATGGGACTGGGCGAGTGCATCTTTCAGGCGGAAGTTGACGATCCCGCCGAAGCCCTTCCGAAGCTGTTTACCATCGGCGGTGTCCGGGTTCAGCAACGCCACAAAGATGACTTCGTGAACTTCAAAGATGATGTCTTCACCGCCGTTCGGCTTCTTTGTATCGACCCGCTTGCGAAGCATTCCGATGATCGCGCCAGAAAGATGCTTCGCTAGGTCCTCACGGACTCGCAGATCGGTCTCACCCAAATCTTGGAAGGCCGCCGCGATCGTCTCAAGGCGAAATTTTCGCAAACGGCCACCGGCAATCGCCTGACGCCAACCTTCTAGATCGGTTGAGGGCGGTGGATCGCCCGCAGAAATGGCCATGGAACTCTCGTTCGTTGTGGTTACTCTAATAAAGCGGAGCGACCGCGGAAAAAGCGGAAGCGAACACTCAGCTCAATTAAAAGTAGTTCTCGAACAGATTGCCAACTTATTGGTCGCGGGCGGCCAAAAACCCGCCAACGGCGGGTTAATTAATTGATATCGTTTCAGAAAGTTTGGTTGCGCGGATAGGATTTGAACCTATGACCTTCAGGTTATGAGCCCGAAAACCCAGTGTCTGACGCGATTTTCCCCCGAATATCGTCAACCTCACAGCTTCGGCCGTCCGATCTTGCGCGGTTTGGATGCCATGGCTTCAAAATCCAGGCCTTCGAATATCGACCAGTCGATTTCCTTCGGCAGTTCGAAATGAGCCAACTCCTGGCACTGCTTGCGTCGCAGTGCAGACTGCTGACCATAGTTGCCGTGAACATCATTGGCCTCATGGCCCATCTGCAACCTCGTAGCCTCGTCGTCGAGATCCTCCTCAATGAACATGTCCTTTGCGCCGTGCCGAAGGGAATGGGCCACCTCGATGTTCATGCCGATAGCACCGCCCTTCTTCAAGAGCCGATTGACGCGTTTCGACGCAACATCTCCAGGATCGGATGTGGATGCGAGCAGGCGGAAGATAAAGTTATCGCGCTGGTCGGCCGCCCAATCAACAAAGCCGATACGCCGGAAAAAGTCATGCAGGACGAAGAAACGAAGGCTTCCTTCGGTCTTGTATCCGATCCGCTTGTACATGCCCTTCTCTTTGTCGTAGACGATGCCGTTCACGCGAACGATATCGACTCCGTGTTTGCGGTCAAAGTCGCTGCCTCGGATAAAGGGAAGGATGCCGATCCGGCGTGAGGAGAGAAGGCACAGGGGTCCCAACATCGCGTCGTCCAAATAGCCGCTGTCGACACCCAGCTTAAAGACCTTGTCGACTTTTTCGTAGTCGAGCGCCTCGCGCTTGACTGAGGGCTTGGCGTTGTCAGGCCATCGCACCCTGTAGCCTTCGAACGGGTTGCGAAGACGATGCAATCCTACCGCGTTGTTGATGACAGCTCGAACCGTCTGCACGTATCCATCTTGGATAGTTTTGAGTGCGAGCGGCTCGTAGCAGCTTTCGGCCTTGTTCTTTGCGATGGCCGCGTGGATCCCCATCTGCCGCAGCTCTTCGGTATTGTCGCCCTCACGCGAAAGTTCAAGCGGAACGTACTGAAGCTCGTTGACGAAATTCTGGAGGTCAATCGGTAAGTAGCAATCGATCGGACGATCCCCGACAAGTGCTTTGAAGGTCGCAGCACGCATCCGGCCAGTGCTGATGGCGCTCTCAGATGCTCCCCCAGCCCGGCGAAGCTCGAAATATTCATCTTCCAGCTCGCCGAATTTCGGCGCGGACGATGTGCCGACGGTGGGCGGAACGTCTGCCGGCGGCTGTTCAGGTGATTGACGCGGCGGCTTTGCCGGCCCGAGGTCGCGCGAGGTGGCAGAGCGGCCAGCCGGCGCCACCGAGGTCCGTTCCAGAATTGCGAGTTGCCGATCGGCGACTTCTGTGAGCTTGCCGAGCATGTCCGACAACGGCTCGCGACCGGGCGCCAGGCCCGCGCCGGCTCGCCAGCGATTCCAAACGTCTTGGCGCAACAGATCGGCGCGGGCCAGGACCGTCGGATTTCCGGCTTCACCTTTGCTGACCTCCTTTTCGATCAGCACCGCCTCTTGGATCGAGGCGATATCGCGCAGCACGTCAGGCGAAAAATCCGGCCACGGAGGGGGATTAGCGATCTTGGCCGCTGCGGTTTCGAGAAAGGCGATCATGTTCGCCAGGAATTCCTCAGGGCCATCGCCCTTCGGAAACCCGACGTCGCTGCACGGAATCTCGTCCCCGGTGTGAATATTCACCCCGCATCTCCATTGGCTGAAGCCGGTTTGCGCCAGCGCGCCCAGCCACGAGGCCCGCCGCTGCGCCTCGCGATGCGGAAGCACCCCAAGTCGCACCCGAATAGGAGCGCATGACGGCAGGCTGGCTGCAAGGTTTGAGGGGGGTCGGATCTGGAAGAAATACGTGGAAAGCCGACGCACAAGATAGGTCGGTGCCCGCCCCGGCCCTCTGGGCCGGCGCACTGGGCGCTCGGATGCACTTTCCTGTCGGACTACTTTGCGGACTACATTGCGGGATACACGCTTCGACACTTGCACACTCGGGCAGGCCGGAAGCGTTGTTTTCCGAGGCTTTTTGCAGAGTCAAAAAGTGGCGGATGGGCAATTTAACTGGCGGAGAGGGAGGGATTCGAACCCCCGATAGGCTTGCACCTATGCCGCATTTCGAGTGCGGTGCATTCAACCACTCTGCCACCTCTCCAGGCGCCAAGATGGCGGAGAATCCCCGCCAGTGGTCG
>Ga0209952_1000988_pt1 | contig 26999 bp, 30 predicted proteins | sample ThiBiot_750_biof_2_FD_183951 | JGI IMG/M metagenome (GOLD analysis project Ga0209952, IMG submission 183951) | Wastewater bioreactor microbial communities from Cape Town, South Africa - Thiocy_cont_750_biof (SPAdes) | ecosystem: Engineered > Bioreactor > Thiocyanate-remediating >...
TAATGTCATGAGTCAATTGATTAACCAATTGAACTAGTTACTGAGAGAGTAGTAGTTGTGGTTGTTGAACTAATGGCGAATGTAGGCGCTGTAGCTGTATCTGTATTGGAACCAAGAACTAAAAAATCAATGCATAAGATCTGTGAATAGAAAAAACAATCGGTCGAAACTTACGAATTGGTGAAACATACAAAACCGAGCCAATAATTCGTGTTATAGTCACTGGTGTGTTATTAAAAAGAACAGGAACGTTAGAAAAGTCGAATGAATTTGTCGGAATATTGATTAACTGGTCGTTGGTAGTTGAAGCAACTTTTGTTTGACAACTAGCTGGACAAGTTAATCGATAAATAATGTAAAATTTAATTGTTAAAATAATTTCGTTTCCAGTAGATGATTGCCGTTTTGAAAGAGCTCTAAAAAAACGGTGAAACATGTCCTGTTCAATCTAAAATTTACATTCAATAATACATACAAACGCTTTCGTCGTCCTTGATTAATGTAGTCAAGAGATGCATTTGTAATCATCATCTCTTTGACGTGATTTCCGACGACAATAGATGATAACTAGAAAAACAAAAATTCGTTCGATTCAGAAATATTCAAATGAAACGTACTTTGTCATGAAACATGCTTAGTCCTCCAACATCGACTACACTAGGAATATAACCAGTTAAATTACCACTATTTCTTTTTCGTCGTCCCGTTCCAGCTGAACCAACTGAAAACAACATTACTCCTTCGCTACTTCTAAACGCTTCTAAAAACAGAAAGATATTCTCGTCAAACGTTTAAATTTGTTCTTCAATAATTACTGTCGCTTATTGCTACTGATCGTTCAGCTAAAAACACAGGAATCAATGCTAAAATAACCGTTCCTACAACTAAAACCAACCCAATTCCAATCGCCACAAAGGCTAAAATTGATAAATAACTTGTTTGTTTAGCAGATCTATTCAAAAGAAAAAAAAACTCGAAAAAATATAAAACCACCTTTTCAGTTCAGCTAACCGTTCTGCTGATACACCGTATGAATACATTTTCTGTTGATTGTGAGTATGAAAATAAATGAAAATTTTCAAAAAACGAGTCTATTTATACATGGACGATGATTTTTTCCACGAAGTTCGATATCATGACGGACATGATTTACGACAACGAAATATTATTCACAACAATTTCACGGTATAACAAATAAATAATTGTGAAGTAGGAAGTCCATACACGTAGACGTTTTGTTAATTAGTCAATTGTAATTTCAATTATTCCATGTCCTTTTTTTTTATTTCAAACAAAAACAGAAAAACTAACAAAATTTATTTTCGAGTTCGCTTCTTTTTCGAAGCTGTTTGAACTCCTCCGTGTTTTCCAAGTTTTTGTTTCGATCGTCGTGGTTTCGCTTTATTCGTATGATGGCCTTTTTTCAACGCACTTGGAGCTTTTAAATTTTGTAATTTCGACATTTTCTTTGACAACGGAACTTTATTCCTAAAGCAAAAGAGAAAAAAAACAGAATTATATTTTGTCCTTTTTCAATATTCAAAATAAATACTTCGGCTTTTCAACTGTCGATTCAGTTGGTTCAACTTCGACATTATTGGTTTGATTCGTTCCCATGAATAAACCAGTTTTACTCACGAATTGATCGTCAATTTCAGCAATTTCGATCGTATGATTTTTCAATTCAACGGTTCGTTTTTTCGTTGCATTTTCTTCCGTGTCCAAAAGGCCTAATTCTTCATGACGTTTTTTCATTTCATCACGTCTCTGCAAGACAAAAAAACAAACAATTTGCAAATAAATCTAAATCAATTATCGTACTTTTTGTCGAAGATTTTTCAGGTCAGTTTTAATTTCATCTTCGAGTTCTTTTTGTGCTCGTTCACGTCGTTCAAGTTTACGTTTATGAAAACCTTTCAAATATTCTCTACGCACGAAAACAAAAATAAACAAATGAAAATATAACATTTGAACGTTACTACTTTCGTGCTTGTTCATTAAACACTAATTGCGTTTTTGTTTGACGATTTTTCTTCGATTTTCGTTGAATTAACAACGACGAACGAGGATTTCCATCATTATCATCATCATTCATCATGATTTGCGAATGCAATTGGTGTCTTTTTAATTATCCATATTTTACCACTGCATTCAATCCATCCATTCAGGGAAGCAAACAAATCGTTTTTTTTCTTCTTCTTCTTCTTCTTCGTTTCGTTTTCTTCTCTTTTCATATATCAGACAGACGGTAGGGCTGTTCGACCGTTGGCGCGTGTGTCCATTAATTAGAAAACGACGACGATTTGATTTCAGTTTGTCTGTTCAGTTCTAGATGTCCATTGAATAATCAGAAAGAAAAAATGATGACAACAACTACTGATGAAATCGATTTTGATATTTCACAATTAAATGATACTTTAATTAATGATCAACAAAAGCAAACATTACTCGATTATATTAATCAATTAAAAACTCAGAAAAATTCAATTCATGAAGAATTCAATCAATTTAAAACATCGACAGGTAGTTAAATAATTCGAAGTTTTTCTTTGAGTTTGATTATTTTGCGTTGAACAGAAAAAAAAACGAATCATATATTTCTTATTATTTCGAAATCTAAGCGAACGAACGATTTTTTTTCTTTTGCTCGTTTTTTATTTATTTATTTTCTTTTCATCATGCTGAACATGTTCAAATCGTAAGTCATCCATCCATATTGTGGATTGATGTACGATTGTTTCGAATTTCTCTTTTTTGAATTTAATCAATTCAGGTTCAAATAAACGTCGACGTAGTACTACTGCTAATAATAATAATAATAATCATTCTACTAAACGTCAAATAGTATCATCGAATGAACAAAATCTTCATTTACAAACAATGTTCGAAACATTGATCTATATTGTTCATGAAATAAATCTCGAACAAATTAAATTAACAACAACTATTAATCAATTAATACAACGTATTAATCAAAATGAATTTTATTTAAATCAACTCAATCAACATATTGAAACATTCTATGAACAATATCATGTACGAAGAAATAAAAAAAAATCGATGATTATTTCATAGAATTTGATTATTTAGAATAAACAAAATACAGATATGAATCTTTCATTGGATGATAATTGTCAACAACCGATTGATATGAGTCGAACAGGAACAAATTTTCAATCGAGTAAAACTGAACGAAAATCTACAATGAATAAAGTAAAATGATTTACATCAACCATTGTCGTTTTCTAATAATTGCAAAACTAAACAAAAGGAATATATCGAACTTGGCGATCCATCAATTGGTCTGTCGTGTCTTGTTTTAAAACGTAAATATGAACAAGTTCGTCGTCGAACTGAATTAGCTTATGTTCACGGTGAAAAACGTGCTATCGGTCGTTTATTAACATTTCTTATTCGACAATTTTTTTCTAATGAAGAACTACGTCATGCATCATTAGATGGTCGTGTACGTAATACTCAAGCATTGGCACAAGATCGAATGAAAATTATTGATGAACATTTACAAACTATCTTCGGTCTTGATTATAATCTTTATCGTTTAACAAAAGATTGTGCCGAACAAGTCAATGTTGTTTGTCGACATGCAAGAAATCCGAAGAATTTCTATGAAAATTCAACGAAAATCGATGATAATCAATTGGATAATTACGAATCTTTTCAAGAAGAACTATTCATTCAAGCTAATGGTGATAAACGAACAGCAATACATATATATATATATGCATTATCTATTTTTGTTTTCAATCTAGGTTTACCATACAAAATCGATTGAACAGTGTGTTTGTTCTCTGTCAAAAAATAGGAAAAAAAACTACTTCTGTTCTGTTTTCATTCATTCATTCGTTCGTTCGCTTAGAGAAAAAAAAAGAGAGAATCTTATTGTGTTTTGATTTGATTTTGGATGTTGTTGAGCTTGTTTGATTGTCTATTTAGAACAACGTTTTCATCAATTATCACAAGAATATGAAAGTGTTCGAAATGAAGTTGTTCAACAACGACAAATAGAAAATCAATTTAAACAAGATAACGATCTATCGAAAACAACAGTCAATGAACTCGAAAAACAATTAGCAAATTTAAAACAAAATGAACAGCAACTACAAACGAAACTTGTGAGATGAAAATATTCGATTTCAATTTTACTATTATGATTATTATTTAGGAAGCAACATTGGAACAAGTTCGACAATTAACAACCGAACGTGAACAATTGAGAAATGCAATTCACGATAAAGATGCACAAATACATGCTTTACAAAGTACGCAAAATACGTCAATAAGCTCAATTGATTTTCGATTTTCTTCTTTGCAGAACAACGTGACACATTAGAAGAAGAAAATCGTCAAGTTCATCAAACAAATACATCGACTATCACACGATTACAAGAACTTGAAAATACAAGTTCACAACTTCAAGTCAGTTCGATTTCATTGTCGGATCTTCGATCATTTCGATTCTTGTTTAGAGTTTGGAAAATCTTTGGAATAAAGAACGACAATTGTATGCTGAGCAAATTCAAACGTTTGAACAATCTTTAATCGAAAGCAAAAAGAAAGCAATCGATCAAGAAACGAAAATCATGCAATTGACTGTACAATTAGAATCGAGTGATGGACAATTTCAAGCTCAAGTTTGTTCTCATCAACAAAAAACAAAGATAATCAATGATGATGATGATTTTAGAAACGTTCGTTTGATTCAAGTATCGAAGAAAAAAATCAATCAATTCTCAATCTCGATCGACAATTAAGGGAAAAAATCCAAAAAACTGAACAAGTAAAAACGACGAAACTATTTCTTGTGAGGAAAAAAAAACCTTTTCTGTAGCTTCAACTTGAACTTCAACGTATCAATCGCCAACATGAAAGTCAACAATCCACATCCGAAAAAACGATTCAATCACTTCGAGTTTGTTGTTCGCCATTCATCGTCATTTATCGTTCTTTCACATTTCAATTTTAGACTCAAATCGATGAATTAACAAAGAAAATGACTTCACTCACCGAACAATTCGATGAACAGAAACAAAATCTAGCGAAAGTCACAACCGAACGAGATGTTCTCAAAAATGATATTCGAACATCGACAGAAACGAATGAAAAACTAACAACAGAAAATGGTAGATAGAACAAACAAAAAGACAAGAGTTACCATTCCTTTGTTTCATTTCGTTTTCAGAACAAACAATTCGTCGTCTACAAGATGAATTAGATAATACAACTCAATTACTCGAATCGATTCGTAGCAAAGGTAAAACATGTCAAATGAAATCGAAAATCAGCCGTCTTTTTGACTTGTCTAGGTGCGGATTTAACTCAACTAACGAATTTTCTCGACGGTACATTGAGTCATATTCGTTCAACTGAAAGTCCTTCAACATCAGCGAACATCGCTGTAGGAATTGCTAAATTCTCATGTCTATCGACACTTTTTTCTTCTTCGTAGAATTGTTCCGAATGTCGACAATTGAAGAGTGCTTTAGTTTTGGAACTAACAGGCAAAGAACGTTTTCGATTTGGTTATGAACAATTGTCTTCAGTAAAATTATCTTTTTTTCATTTTTAATTCTCTATTTTATTTTATTTTTGTTTTTGAATTTAGATGATAAAAGAAGTCGACAAAAACAAGATTACGAAGCATCATTTGAAGTCATTGCTAAATTAACAAGTGAACTCAACGAAGCACGAAAGGTACAATCATATTTATCAATCGAATAAATAAATTTGTTTTCAGGAACTATCGGATTTAAATCAATTGTCCGGTGAAAGTATTGAAAATTATCGATACATTCAACGAGAAAAAGAATTTTTAATGAATGATAATAAATCTCTTGCAACTCAAGTCTGTTAACTAAAGAAATTTTTCATTAGAAAAAAACAACAACAACTGTTTAGATTCAAGTTCTTCTTTCGGAAATCGAAGAATTACGTACTGGTAAACGTCCAAGTACCTCCGATTATTCGAGTGAAATCGATCCTAATCAACAAGTTCCATTGACATTTCGGTAGTTTAGTCAGATAATCTTTTGTTTTCAAATCGAATTTTTAATTTCTCGTAGAAATGTTGTTGAACTTCAACATGTCAATCAAAAATTAGATAAATTAGTTCGTGAAATGCGTGCACAAAATGAAAATAATGACGAGGATTTAAATCGTAAACGTTTCGATGAATTAAAAAAAGAACATCAACAACAACAAGAAAAATTCAAAGAAACAAAAAATCAACTCGAATCACTCGAAACTCAAGTACGACAAAAACGCATCAAACAATTCCTTCATTCATCGATTTCATTTAGATGAATTCATTGATTCAAGAACGAGATTTTCTTCGATTGTTAGTCTCACGTTCATCATCATCACAAAATGTATGTTTACATTTCAATGAGAACCTCCGATTTCTTTTTATTTTATAGACGCCAGTCAATAATCAATCAGTTGATGTACATCAAGTTGAAAATCTTCGTGATCAAATCAATCGTTTACAAGAAAAAAATGATGTTCTCACGAAGAAAAATACTCAATTAACTAATGAAAAAGATGAAAATCTCCGAACATCGAATGAAAAAGTTCGTTCGATTCAATACGAACTTCTAACAGCTCGTACCGAAATTGAACAAGCAAATGAAAAGGTTCGTTCGATTCTATTTTGCACTATCAATTCGAATCTTATTCGCTTTTAGTTAACACTCATCAATGAAGAATTAGCTACAAATCGTTTGACTGTTGCTTCACTTCGAACTGAAATCAATAGTTGGCAAGAACGACATTCGATGTTAGTACAAATTCGTAATAAACAAGAACAACAATATTTCAATGTTCTTACTGTAAGAAGATTGTTTTTCGTCTTGAATAAAAGAAACTATTATTTAATAGGAATTACGACAATTGAAAGACGAAAAGACTCAATTAGATTGCCGATTGAATACATTAGAAAACGAGAAGAAATTCGATTCAATTAAATACGAACAGATCGAAAGTGAACGTCAATTACTTCGAAATGAAATAACAAAAAACGAGCAAATACAACCTGTTATTGAAAAACTTCAAGTACAAAATTCAATTTCTATATCAATGATGATTTTCCTTCTCGATTTTATTAGACATTAGCTGAGAGTACAAAAGAAAAAACAAAACTTATGTTCGAAACAAAAATCAACGATCTTGTTACGGAAACTAATGTTCTCAATCAACGTATCGAACAGAATGAACGTGAAAAAGAACTCATCGAACGTCAATATCAAACACGTCTCGATGAATTAACACAGAATTTCAATCAAGAAAAAGCTCTTCATCAAGAACATCGAACGAAATTTGTCCAAGAAAAAGACAAAGCCGAACAATTGCAGAAAAAAGTAAAATCAAAATTCGATCTCGTTCATTCAATTCATCGTTTCATTTTCAGTTAAATGACATCGAAAATCGATTGAACTCGAATACCACACAAAAAACAGGTTCGATTTCGATGTTCGTTTGAATCAATTCGATTTTTCTTTTGTTCTCTTAGATTTTGAACAACAATTAGGAGATTATGAAAAAGAATTGAAGATGCTTCGAGTTAAACTTGATGCTGCAAATAAGGAACTAGAATGTAACACAATCATCTTTTGGAAATTGTTGAAATAAATCTTTGATTTTTTTTTTATTAGTAAAACAAACACTCATTCAATCGAGTGTGGAAAATGAAAATCAATTAAATCTCAATAGACAGAAGACAATTGAAGAATTAGAAAAATCGAAACAAGTGGGCAAATTCAGGATTGATTTTTTCTCAAAACGGAAAATTTCTTCTAGGAAACGACACAAAAATTAACTGAACAACAAAATAAAATATCTCAGTTAACTCAAGGTATAGTCAAAACAAAAAGATTGACTTGATTTATTTGAATATTTGCAGAACTTCTCAATGCTCAAACAACAATAAGTGAATACGAAGAAAATCTCCGTTCGAATACAGATCGTATTCAAACATTAACTGCGCAATATCAAACTGAGGTAAATCAATGAAATTCGTACAAATTTTACTTCATTATTTTAAATCAACAGATTGAACAATTAACCGCAGAAAAATCACAACTATCTCAACAATTCGAACAGATTACCAGTGACAATGAACAGTTAAAAGAACGACTAGCACAGGTAAAAATAGTCCCGTGACTAATTTCGACGTATATATATATTCATTTCTAGTTGGAATCAACATACGAACAGCAACAATTAACACTTGACGAGTCTGAAGCTCGTTTGAATTCTCTTCTCGAACAGAATTCATCCTACGAAGCAGCTAATCAACGTTGTCTCGAAGATATTCAACAATATGAATTAACAATCATTCAAAAAGATGACACAATTCGAAATCAACAAGATCTTTTCAATCAAACTGAACAACGTTACGCTGAACTCGAACAAAAACATCGCGATCAACATGAATTAATGAAAGTGAATCACAAAATACAATATTGACAACAACAACAACAAATGAATCAAATGTTAATGAAACATGGAATACGATTCTATCGATGAATAATTATCTTCGTGTTGAAAATACACGTTTAGTTGATGATCTCGAACGTACACGATTGGAGAATGCACAATTAAATGAACGTTCTCAAACGATTGAACAAGATAATCTAACAAATCAACAAACTATTGATGAATTGAAATTGAAAAATCAATCATTAGAACATCTACAAGCTCAATATGATCAAGATCAAGAACGAATACAAAATCTTCAAGAGAAAAATGTTCTTTTAGAACAAGAAAAAGATAATCTTCGACAGAATAATGATAATTTTCAATTGAATATCAATCAATTAAATGATCAGAAAAATCGACTCAATCAACAAATTCAACAAGCTGAAACGAAAGGCAAAGCTAGTGAAGAACAATTAATGATTAAAACAACTGAAATCGAAGATCTTAAAATGAAACTAACAAAACTTGAAGCAGAAAATCAAGAATTAAAACAAATGACAACTAGAGTAAATAATCAGCAACAAAAAACCCAATAACATGCTTGCTTCACTATCTTCTTTTTCACGCTTAGCTTCGACAGATTGCGATTAAATATCGTGATTCTGCTGCAAATGCTTCAACTCTAGCAGCAGCTACTTCTGCCACACCTACATCTACTGCTACTCCCGCAGAAGATCTACTAACAACTAGTACAACTGAATCATCAGCTGTATGTTTGTTTGACTGATTTGAATCTTAAAAGATGACGTTGTTTTTCATTTTTAGAATCGAACATTGCCCGTTGATATAACTGAGAAAATGGGTAAACTTCGTGAAGCTCTCATGGCTGCTCGAACGAACATGTCGACACAACAACAACGTCTCACACAAATGACAACTGAATTAGCTCGAGTTAAACAAAGTCGTATTTCTACAGATTTGACTGGTGAATTACATTCGATTGTTTTAGTCACACAGTTTACTTCTTGTTCTTTTAGAAGCACATGCAACTATCGAAAGTATTCGACAAGTTTATGAAACTGAAATCAATGAACTCAAACAGATCATTCAATTGTTCAAAAGTACAGATGTCGATGAACAAACGGGCGAAGTTCACCGTTTGAAAAAACGAATTGATGAATTGCAAGCAAATAATAAACCAACCACAACTGTATCCGAAGATGTCACATTGAAACCACCAGTTCGAACACAAGCATTTGCTCCTCATACTACACAGTTGGTTTCATTTTTTTCTTTCAAATATTTTATTCACGAACATTTTCTAGAGAACCTGTGATATCACGTGTAGTACCAATGGCACCGGCAACTGGTCGTCAGATTGGCGTAGCAACGCCGATGACAGCATCGGCAACAGCTACAACAACAAGTACGCCTCTTTGGACAGCAGGAACAACAACAGCAGCAACACCGACACCAGCAGCGCCCGAAGCCAACAGTGCTCGTATGTGATTCATTTTAGTTTGTCGATTTGATGAAATCTTTGGTTTGATATGTAAATAGAAACAACGACATCAGTTGATCATCCGACAACGCAGATCAGTACACCAGCTGGTGTAAATTTGTTAATGAAACGTACGAGAACCGATGATGGAGAACAGAGGTAATTTAAAAAAAAAAAGAAATTACCCTGTGATATTTTATTGAGATCTTCAATAGATCGATGGAATCGACTGTGAAACGAACACGACCTGAAACTGAAGTAATTAATAACAAAAAGATTATGAATCGAAATCGAATCGATTGTTTTTTTTTATTAGACTCCACCATTGATTGCGCATGTTGAACCACAAGTTCGTGAACAGCAAACGCCAGTTCAAGTAATATCAAGTTGATTATCTGTTCAATGAATTATTTTCATTTTATAGGAAACAACAACACAAACAGCCGAGCCAGTAGAAACAAGTAAAAATTCATCGACTTTATTTCCAAATATACAAAAAAAAACTTCAATTTTTTTCAGATGTTACCGATACACCACGAACCGATGTCGTACCAGTATGATTGAGATATTATCTCGAAAATGTCGAACTGATTTTTCTTGTTTAGATATCGACTGAATCTGAAGGCATACCGTCCACAACTGAAGGAGCATCTTCATCTGAACCATGTAAATAAGCTCATTTTTTGCCCTTTTATTTTATCTAAAGATTCATTTTAGCCAATGAGTCAGATACTCGTGCTAATATTCCATCAACAGTTCCCGTAACAAATACTGAAACAACATCGACAACAACAATCACAACGGCTTCGGTAGCAACAACAGCTGAACAATCATCGGCTGAACCACGTCGTGGTGATATTCTACCGATTGTCTACGATGTACAGACAATACCAACAATTGGAAGTGGACCATCGACACAACCCATTCGAGGCGGTGTTGGTCGAACACGACCATCGATGAATAGTAAATTTCAATTATAAATGTAAACATAATTTAAGTATTGTTTTCAGTTGCAGGTGTTCGACGTCCGTGGACAGCACGAGGTCCAGGTGGTGGCCGAGGCGGTCTTGGTGGTCGTGGTGCTGGTGGTACTGGTCCACCACCTCGTCAATAGACTAATATTGATTTCCTCTTCCTTTCTTTCTTTCTCTCTCTCTTTTTGATTGTGTTCTGATGTCAAAATGTATAATCTATTGTATGTGTATGAAAAACAAAACAGCAAATTCTCTCATTCTGTTCTATTTTTCAGTTTGATTATTATCATATCTAGATATTCTACATTTCAAATTCCAGGAAAAAAAAGGATTAAATAAACAATTATCTTAGACTGAAATTTAAAAAAAACAATCAACATACTACTACTTCACTTGTTTTTATTCTTTTTTGTTGTATGTAGAAAGAAGACAAAGAAAAAAGTAATGAAGGGAAAACGGCTAGGACATGTATATGATCAAAGAAACTAAACGATAGCGTTTGAAATATAGCTATCGCTTGAGGAATACAGCAAAAGGATGTCTATGAATTAAAGTTTATTCTATTTGCTTGGAACACCAGTCGCATCTTCATATTTTGAACCAGGAAAATCTTCATTACCAATAAGATGATAAGGAGCTTTGAGGGTGGCACCTGATTGTTTAATAATAACTGCTCGAAGATAAACATACGAAGCAATAATTGAAACAACACCAGCGATTAAGATTTTGTTGTAATGAGCTTGTTGTTGTGCATTAGCTTCTTGCCAGCTACCTTCAGGTTTTGGCAACCAATCGAGTGTAGCTTTGTGTTGCCACAAACGTTCGTAGAGTGTTTGATAGGGATCATGATGATGATGTCCATGATCATGGTGATCGGCAGCACCATGTGAACCATGTTGTACTGAACTACTACCATATCGATGTGATTCAGTCGCACGAATGGCATTTTGAAGTAGAACACGTTTAGCAACAAATGTTGCATTGGGTTTAATGAAACGTGCTAGCATTGTTCAAATAACAATAGATCTAAAATGATCAAAAAAATCTAGTAGTAGGCTTTTTTTCTTTTGTTCTTGTAAAATGTCTGTCTTGTTTTTCTTTTCGTCATGTTGCCGATAAACATATCGACTTTTGAAATAAACCAATCGTAAGAAGAACAGATAGCGTTAGTATCGATGCATGTAGCCAACGCGATGATGTTTATTTGTTTATTCGATCTTATTGCTTGATTCTATTTTACCATTGAAAATAGGAACTTTCTCTCTCGCTTACAATTTGAATACATAGCGAGCTCTATCCAATAGACAAATATCTTTTCATTGATTGCGAAAGTCTGGTGAAATGTACTCAATTAGATATTTATTTCGTTGATTTTTAGAACATAATAACTAGATATCTTTTATTCATGTCAAGTTCTAATACAAGCCAAAGACGTTTATTTAAAGATCTACAAAAAATTCAAACCGAAGAATTGCCAGGTTAACAACGAACAATAACAATAAACGTTGTTTGAATTGATTCGTTGTTGTTTTCTTCTAGGTATCAATGCAACGCCTGTTGACGATGATATGCGTGTATGGAATGCACTAATCGATGGACCTGTTGATACTTGCTATGAAGATGGTCTATTTACACTTCGACTCGAATTTTCAGAAACATATCCATTGACACCACCCAATGTTCGATTTACTTGTAAAATGTTTCATCCAAATGGTAAAAAAACAAAACGAATTTGAAAAACAATGAAAATTGATTGAATGTTTTGATTTGTTTAGTTTATGCTGATGGTAGTATATGTTTGGATATTTTACAACGAAATTGGAGTCCAACATATGATGTTTGTGCTATTCTAACATCGATACGTTCGTTATTAAATGATCCCAATCCGAATTCACCGGCAAATAATGAAGCCGCCAGATTATTCGTCGAAAATCGTCGTTTATATGAATCAAAAGTTCGTAAATTAGTTGAAGAATCCATATTAGTTGATCAGATAACTAATGATTTAAAACTAACTGATGATCAATCACAATCAAATGAAAAAGCATCTAATGAATGAAGCAAAGCAACAGCAACAATAACAACAACAATAACAACAACCACAACAACAAAATTATAAAAAATCAATTTTTTTTCTTCTTCAGTTCTTTTTTTTGTTCATTTTCTCTCGGTCCTCCTCTTTGTCTTGACTCTCATTTATTCAATTTCACAGTCGTTTTTTTTCTGTCTTTGATGAATATTATTAACAAACAAACAAACAAACAAACACATGATTCATTTATTCTAGATGTAAACTCTTCTACACATGTAAAGCCTGCCTCAGTGATAAATACGAGTAGACATCATCATCATCATCATGCCGACACGTTCAGTTAATCAACCAATAATATCCACTAATAATAACAACAACAACAATAACAATAATAATGATAATATTTCATATCAAACAAACAATTATAATGCTGAACAAACGTCATATATTGGTAAAATTTTAACAATCAATCAATATCAAGTTATTGTCGATGATGTACTTGGTCAAGGAGGTTTTGCATTAGTCTTTCTTGTTCGTTCATTAACTAATCAACAACGTTATGCATTAAAACGAATGTATGTTAATAACGAACGAGATCTAACTGTTTGCCAACGTGAAATAGCTATTTTAAAAGAATTTTCAAATCAAACACATATTGTCAAATATATTGATTCATCAATACAACGTTTATCACCAACGAATTCAACAAAAAAACGTGAGAATAAAAACAATAATGACGATGATGATCATGACGATGACGAAGATGATGTTATCTATGAAATACTCTTATTAACAGAATACTGTTCGAATGGTTCGTTGATTGTAAGTGAATCAATTTTGAAATGACATTTTAATATTTAATGATTTCTATGTAGAATCGTTTGAACGAACAACGTCAAAATGGTATTTCATTAACCGAACGTCAAATTCTTCGCATATTTGCTGATCTATGTCAAGCTGTCAGTTGTTTACATTTTCGTCGTCCACAACCGATCTTACATCGTGATATTAAACTTGAAAATATTCTTCTTGATTCACATCAATCGATCGTTCTCTGTGATTTTGGTTCAGCAATTTATTTAACTATAAGTAATCAAAATCATAACTATCAACAATATCAAACAGAACAATTAACAACGAAAATAATTCAACAAATCGAAGAAGACATTCAACGTTATACAACATTATCTTATCGTGCACCGGAATTCATTGATTTGTATAGTCGATTGCCGATTACGCTGAAAGTCGATATTTGGGCAATGGGCTGTTTATTATACAAATTAATGTACAATCAAATGCCATTTGGTGATAGTATTTTAGCTATACAAAATGGTACATTCGTTCTTCCAGATGAAATGTCACAAATTTATAGTAAAGAATTAAATCTTCTTCTGAGATACATCCTAGAAATTGACATTCAAAAACGGCCCGACATTTGGCAAGTGTCTTATTTAACGTATAAATTACTTGGCATGGAATGTCCGATTGTCAATCGATTCAATTCGAAACAACCCGATCTAAGTACACTGACAGTTCCGTTAACCGAAAGTGAATCACGTCATCAACGTGCTCTTGCATTAGCAAATGCAAAATCATCATCATCAACAACAACAACAACATCGGCAGCTAACATTTCAGATGAATCAACGTCTATTGGTACAGCAGTCAATCCGCGAGAACGTCCTCGCGGTATCGCAGCACCACCTGGTTCGTTGATTAATTTTGCTCAATCGACACAACAGAAAACAACTGTTGTACCACCACCACCACCGCCACCATCGACGAATGTCTCTTCTCAATCGAATCAACAACGATCAGGTTCGACAGCACAGTCACTATTCGACGATGATTTCTCTCAATATCCATCACAACATGCTCTTAGTCTAACCAACATTCCAAATCCTCATGTTCTCACACCGAAATCGGACTCGAATGTTTCACGTGCTCGTCCGTCGCCGCCATCTGTTCTTCAACCTCAACAACTCTTTCCGCCTCCACCGTCGTCTATGCAAACTAATTCATCACATCGTCGTAGTGCTTCACAAACAATGAGTCCACCAGCAACAACAACAACAACAACAAATAATTCATCATATTTTCCTCCTGTTTCATCAACAGAATCGAATTTAGCACATGAACGTCGTCATTCAATTGATTCATCAGTTAAACAACAGATTCTTTTCATTGGTGAAGCATCATCCGATGACGATGAAGATGCCCGAGCATTGGAAAGTAATTTAAATAAATTAAAAATCTACAATCATTCAACAGAAAATGTCAAATCAAGAGAAAGTCTTATTCTCAATGAAGATGATCGTTTATTTGCTAAAACATATACAATTAATTCACAATTGAAATCGGATGATGAGCAAAGTTCGTCATCGATATCCGATGATAATACGAACGAAACAAATCAAGTAAAAATGATACAATGATAAAAAAAACTATCAACGAATTTCTTTTTTTCTTTCTTTATTCAAAAAAAAATAGAAAACAAAGAAAAAAGTTCAATCAGCACTGACACCATTGCGTACAAATGATGAAACAGAAAAAGTGACTTCATCACCAAGTACAACCAATAAAAATCTTGTTCAACGTTTAATTGAACGTTGTTCACTTCAACAATCCGACGATTCAACATTAACATCAACACCATACAAACGTAAAGATTCATTGACATTATCGAACGAAAATCCAATACTTATCGGTGATCATTCCGATGATGATTCCGATTCCGATTCGGATTATGATAATCAAAATTCAAATTATAATCATGATAATCATCATACAGCTGGTTTCGATCAATTAATCAATGAAGATTCGGATAATGATGAAGAAAATACATCGATCAATCGAATTCATACAACTAAATCAAATGTAACCAGTAGTCTGTTTACAAGTTCACGACATAAAGAACAGCAATACGAAAATTTTCAAGATTCTGATGATGACGATGAAAATAGTACGAATTCATCGACAATCAACAAAACATCATCAAGTAAATAATTCGAATTTAAATCAATTTAAACAAAAAATCATTGACTTGAGATAATTGAAACAAATGAATTTTTGTAGAGGATATAACGTGGTTCTAGCAAAAGTAAAGTTCTCTCCACTAATGTCTACTCTCTTGATTCTTACACATTTAAAGCTTTTATTCTATTCAACCATATCGACATCGATTTTATTTTCTTTTCTCATTTATTTTCTATTCATTTTCGTTTTCGAATTCTTTAGATCCAACAACAAAATTATTTAATCTCTTTTCAACTAATTCGAAAACACATCCGTCAAATGACTGCCAACGTTTATTTAATGAGCATAATAATCAAATAAATACATCATCATCATCATCAACAACAAACAATGATAATCCATTTCTTCATGCACCTTTTCACTATACACATCGATCGCCGACACAAAAACAGCCCACACAACAAACAACTACATCTAATACAACATTCGATCCGACGAGTATCGTTGTTGGAAAAAGACTTAGTGCATTTGCGCCCTATCATCGACAAGAATTAGCATCAGGTTTATATCTATGAAAAATAAATAAAATATTTTCGAAATCAATTGTTTGTTTGTTTTCTTTAGTTGATTCGAATACAAATATATCAAAAATACCTCATTCAGAATCCTATCCTCCCGGTATAAATAACACTAATAACAATAATAATACAAATAATAATGTGAATTCAACGAATCAATCAACAATATCAAAAGATGTTTTCACAAATGCCCCATTTAAAAACAAAGTATCATCTAAACCACAACAACTACAGCAACAACAACAGCCAACAAATACAACAAAACTCAACGCTATATCTCCTTCGTCTTCTCGTTCGACGTCTTCCTCGAATTCTCAATTAATTGATTTCACTGTTACTTCTTCTTCTCAGTCAAACAACGAGCCAATAATTCGATTGTCACCTTCACGTCGACATGTTGGTTCAGCTGGTTTAGCCACACATTTCAGTACTTTGGCAAGTACAAATACAACTAATGATACTTATTATTTTCATTCCGATCGTTATGCAAACGATGGACATTCGTCAAGTGAAGAATTAACTTCATCATCTTCATCGTCACGTAAACGTACGAATAAGAAAAAATCTTTCAATCAAATATCAACATCATCGGGCAATGATTCTCAACAACATGCATATGCAAATCTTTCGTTTAATGATGCAATTGTCGATGAATTACTTTAAAGCTTATGTTCCTTTTTTTCTCCCGGTGATTAACCCTCTCACCATCATTCCATCGTCTGTTGATTCCACCCATATCTTCTCTTCTTGGGCGCATATCTATATATATAAATATATTCATGTGTATAAATATTTCTTGATCTTCTTTCTTTTCTCTGTGTTCTATTCTATATCTATTTATTCTTTTATGATCTCGATTTCAAACGTAAATAAAAAAAAACAAACAAACAAGCGATTCACGAATATGCTGATTTCGTTCTTCTTTTCTTTTTTTTTTAATTTAAGATGAGAATACATTTGAAACAAAGTGTTATCCTAGTTGTCGGTGTTGTTTGCTTGTTCATTGGATTCTATGCATGGAATTGGTGGACGAATTATGTAGTTTTGAAATAATTCGGAATAAAGAGATGCTCATTTCGATTTTATTTAGAAATTAATTCTCAATCATTATACTCATGCAACATCGAAGATGAATTTCAATGATTTAGAACGAGTTCTTTCATCGGATGAAAGTAGTAATTCAATCTCGAAATGTCAATACTTTGCTCAAGGAAAACAGGCCATTGCTGTCGATAGTAAAGGTAGATAGAATATATTAAAAGCGAGAGAAAATTTCATTATCAATATTGACAAAATAGAAAATGATAAAACAAGAAAAAGTGAAACTTTCATTTCCGTTCCATTAAATAATTAGAAAAAAAATATTCTATTTCATCTAACAAGTTTTTTTTCTCTCTCTTTCGGCGTAGGTTACATTTGTGAACGACGTCATTTAGAAAAAACAAGTGAATGTTGTGACACAACTTCGGCGTCGATTCAAGGTCCGTTTATCTGTGATAATTGTACTAAAACCAAACAATGTTGTAGTTCATTTGAACATTGTATATCCTGTTGTTTAAAACCTGAACATGTACGAAAAGAAAACTGTTGTCCATTGAGAAAGTTCGATTCTTCTTTTGTTTTTATTAGAAACATTTCCTACAAAATTATATTCGTACAAGTAATCTGAAAACTAAATTACTTCTCTCATATTTATCGACAACATTCGATCTTTGTCTATCACGTTGTCGAACACATAGTCAAAGTGTTATTAATGAAAATGAATATATCAATAAGAATTATAAATATTGTTTTGGCTCAAATTGAAAATTAACTAGAAAAAAAACAACAAATGAATTCAAATTCCTATCCATTCGGTATTCAATGGTTAGATTCAAGTTATCAACAAACTTGTCTACCAAACACTCCATGGCAACAAGTTTGTTTTCTGTTCACTTGAATTTTATATTTTAAGAAATCAAAATTTTAAATTAGATTCTTGATGAACTCGAACCGACTCTAGCCAATCGAATATACCAACAATTTAATCATTCTCAACGTCGTCAAATTATTCTTGAATTATTAGGTCAACAGTTTAATTCGCGATATTTTCGTGATGAATACGATCAATCCTATTTATTAAAACCTCCGTTTATGTCCGAGGATGAACGTCGAAAACTAGAAAACGAAGCAAAATCATGGCTACAAATTCAAGTACAACGATCTGCCATCGATATTCGTGCTGGTAGATAGAAAAAAAAAACAATGACATTTCTTCTTCAGCTTTCTTTTATTTTTTTAGCTGTAAATATCAATGAAAAGTATTGAAATGAAATAACAAATTTCTCGAAAAATGAAATCTCTCTCTCTCTGTTTGCTAGTGAAAATCATTTATCTCATTCGATGAAACGATTTCTCGAATATACGTACGAAATAACTTCGAAATCTCTCGAACGTTATCTCTACAAACTCGAAGAGAATCGAGTTCGAATCGAAGAAGAAGAAAAACTCGATGAAATTCGAAAGAAAAAACATCTCTTAGAACTCACTGGTCGTGCTAAACTTCGTTCGATTCTTCGTCAAGCAAAATTCAATTCAACTAAATTACCAATAATCAATGGTTCGCAAAATTAAAAAAAAAACACAAAAATCTTCTCTTTCATTTAGAGTCAATTTCAAAATCAACTCAAATGACATCGAAATACAGTGATATTATTTCTCATTCAATTCTAGCCATTCTTAGATATGATCCACGTCGAATTGTTTTCATTCGAGAACGATTATTTGGTCAACGATTGCCAAATAAACTTCGGCAATTTATTTGGACTGAATGTTTAATTCATTTCGAAAGAAAAACTTCGGATTATAATCTTGTAAAACAATTCGTTTTGTTTTTCGGTAAATTTAAACGTATCTGTAGGGTTTAATTGAATTAGAAATTCGTCGAAATTTTGCTGCAGAATTAACTAAAGGAAAACAAACATTTAAAGTCAACAATCCATCACATAGTCCATTGACAAATCTCATCGAAAATGCGGTTATTGAAGTAGGAAAATTAATCATTTCGAATATCGATTCACTTCTATTTTTCAGGCATACAGTCAAATTCATGTTCTGTATTCATATCTCGATGAATATCATCTACGAAAAACAATTCAAATTCTTAATATTTTATATACTTTCAAGAAAATCTACGAGCCTTATTTCATCTATTGGTTACTACCATTTCAATTAACATATAACGATGAAATCGATAAAGGTAGATTAAAAACTATCTCATTCGTTCATTTATCTCGTTTGTATTTTAAGATGAAGAAATCTATGTGATAACAATGCATTTCTATTTGTTTATTCATCATTGTTTTCCACGTTGGTCAAATGTATTTACGATTGCAAGTCGAATTATGCACGAACTATCAAAAACTGATCCGGAATTGTACAATCATTTAAATCGTATTGCAAATATTCGAACAAAAATCTGTCAAAAAGTACACCGAAACAAACATCTATCTACTCGATTATTTCGAATCTTATTTCTAGGATTTCATTCGTGAAATAATCACATTAGATCAACAATCGACTCGATTCTCACATGAACTCTTAGCTGATCCGGTTTTATTCATTCGAAAATGGATTTGTCAAGTAAATTTCCTTTCATTTATCATTCTCGTCGAATCGATATCTAATAGATGTTCATTGGTATTCTCAATTCAAATGCTGTTTTATATCTTTGGGATCAATTTTTTCTTACACAATGGGATATCGATTATCTTGAACATGCAACAAAAGTTATTTTCTATCTTTTACGTTCGCATTTTCTTCGTGCAAATGATTACGAACAAATGCGTCTTGTTTTTCTCGTTGAACCATCACGTTTATACACATCTGATATTCAGACAGCTTTCATTTATTTCGATTTAAATCAACAACAAGAAACAACTCAATCAATTCCGAGTATTAATCGGCAAAATTTAATAACTAAATCTGAAGGAAAACATCGAATTGGTCTTAAGAATATTTCATTGAATTTACTCGTACCAGTGGTAATCGAAAGATGAGAATGAAATGAAACGAATATTTTCGTTTTATTTAGAAGAAAAACCCAGCTTTTGAAATCAAATATCATACATTAGTCATTGAAATTCAAATTTTCGAAGGCAAAAATCGATTCGATTCGAAAATAACGAAAACTCTGCCAATTATTCGTAAATAATCTCTCGTTTTCTTTTCAATTGCTGACTTCGAGAGTGTTTATAGGTCATCACGAACAAACAATCAATGATTGGCTAAAGATTTCTCTAGATATTCCAAATGAAGAGTTATTATTTTCCCTAACAAACAACAATAATCAAGCACTGGTGATCATTCATCAACGACTCAATGGTTCGAATCGATAGATTTTCTTTTTTGTAACAACAAAAAACAACTCATCTTGTTTGTCTAGTTTACACATTGAAAACTCTGGCATACTGTCGAATTCCCGAAGATATTTTAAATTCGTATGGTCCAATAAAACGTGCTCTCCATGTCGGCATACCTCCGATCTCACTCGAGTCGATTGCTGATCAACCACGAGCCTATCTCGCTGGTAAGTCGAATTCTCTTGACTTAACACGAAAAACGAGATTCGAGATTGAGTTATTCTGCTTTTTTTTGTCTCCAAATAGATTCGGTGTTTCGAACAGAAAGTGTTTCTTTGACTAATTCACATTTCGTTCTTGTTTTCTTTTTGTACACACTCGAACTAATAAAAATTCTCCTCCTTCTTCTTCCAATTGATTTTTCTTTTCAATGAATATTTTTTGTGTCATATTTACAGATAAAATCGGTCCAAATTCGACAATATCCTTGCTGATATTCGATCCCAATCGAGAATGATAAAATTTCCTTCACCCAAATTCCTGACATTTACTCGTCTATCTCTTTGGTATATTGCTTTAATTGTTTGTAGTTTAACACGAATATTTTTCATTTATCAAACATGGTCAAATACATTTATAATAGTTATAATACTTAATTTTATTTTTCTAATATCCAATCTTTACCTTTATAAACATTCGAAATATTATTATGTTCTTTTCGTTTCAACTACTTTACTGATATTATTAACTTTAATTGTTTACGTTCTCTATGCTCATAGAATTTATTATTCAATTATGAATATCTTAACAATAAATATGATGACAAATGATCGAGATGCGAATTTATTAGCACAAACATTAATTCATTATAAATGTTGTCGAATACAAGAAGAAATTCTTTTCGATTCCGAGAATGAACGTGATTATTTTCTTTTATTTCCATTTTGTCAACAAGTTATTATTGAAAATGAAACGAATCAAGATAATTGGGATCATATAACAACATGTGGTTCGTTATTTAAACGAATTATTTTCTTCGTACGATTCTTTCTTTTCATTGATTTTCTTCTTTTTTCTATTCAAATGATACAAATATGTATTTTATTTGTAAATTTTGGTGAACAGATCATTACTGATAATGTTTCGATGATGCCTTATCAAACAAATACTAAAACCAATAATAATAAAAGAAAATAAAGGAACTTGTCCGCGAATGTGTCAATGAATTAATCTATTGATTGACAGAGATCAAAACAAAAAGCAACTTCTCTCTCTTTTCTTTTCTTTGCTTTTTGTTTTGTTTTTCTATTGACACTTTATTAAAGAAGATTTATTCAAGTACGCGTTTGCTTTCTTTCAATTCAATGGCAAGTAAACAAATGATAAATGTTAACTTTTTGTTTCTATTGAAATCTTATTCGCTATTAATTATACACGATATGTATACGTTTTTTTTTATTCGTGCACGATTAGACCTGTCGTCGAAATATGTATATGCGAAGGAGGCGAAAAAGAAAACATAATCATCATCATCATCATTGATATGTGTACAGTTAACGAAAGGCGTATAATTTTTACCTGTAGATTGATATGCACACAGGTAACTTAAATCCGATTAGAAGTTCAATTGTTCTCGTTTTATTTTGATTTAATATGAATCGAATGATAGACAGGTGAAAAAGAAAAGAAATTGTTGCTATTAATTTGCATGTTCGATGTCGAAGAAGAAATAGTTCAGAAGTTTGTACTGTGTGTTGCTGGTTGATTTCCCTAGACGAGAAGAGAGAGATAGCAACAAAATAAAACAGACTGAATATTTGTTCGTCAGTGCATTGATTTCCTTTTTGTTCTTCGAGAACGAGTAAAAGACAGACATTGAAACAAAACGAGATGTAATCTTTTGCTGTTGGCTATTGATTGATAGTTCTGATGATAACTTGCCTCCAGTCAAGTGTTTTCTCATGCAATTTTCTAAACGAGCAGGACAAAAAGACAACATTTTCAGACATTGTCAACAATTTTTCATTCATTCATTCGTTCGTTCGTTTTTTTTTTGCTTTTTTTTATAGTTTTGTAGTCATCGATCAAAACGCCTTTAACGACAGTCATATATTTTGTGTATGTCGTCTTATGTTGACTCAAAGAGTAAAACGAAATAATGACAATGATTGTTATCACTTGAGCGTGTCACAACTCATCGTCTCTTTTTTTTTCTCGTACTAGATCGATGTTCATTGAACATATCCATCATCATCATCATATTCGCCCTTCTAACTAATACTTTTATATTTTTTAATACGACAAGAAAAGCGAGTGTAACGAAAGGCGTGTACATAAACAGAGAGACGGATTCTTATCAGAAAATACACGCGAATAGGCGTTCGAATTAGATCACTGAAGATTTTCTGTCTCTCTCTCTCTCTTTTTTTGTTAAACAAAGCAAACATCGATAAAATATTTGACGTGTTCATTGATACTCTATAATTATCGTGTTAAGCGAGAGAAGGTAACATGCCAATCAACAAACATCAAACAAAACGAAAAAATCTTTCAAACAACCAATAAAAACGAACGATGAGTATTTTTTCATCATCAACACTTGAATATTCGTTTGCTTTCACTGTCTGTGTCTATCGATTTCTACATAATAATAATGTGCTTCATCGTTCGATGTATATATATATGCATGCATGTGCGTGTTGACTTCTTCTCTAGCATCACTATGATTGATTAGCATATTTTATTTCAATATGGTACAACTCAACATTATTTCTTCTTTTGTTTGCTTCTTCTACTTCTGTTGCCATTCAGAGTGTATTAAACATCATGTTTAACATATGTCAACGTAGAAATAAAATAAAATAGAAAAAAAAAAAGAAAAACGAGACCAATGTATTGAAACGTAGGTTGTTGGCAAATAAAAACGAAATTTCTATGGTCTGATTAAATTAGAATTTCGTTTTCTTTTTTCCGTTATATTGACTTTCTCTCTTTTCGTACTTGTGCGTTTGCATCTATATATGAAAAGACAACCTGTCGCAGCTGTAATATTTGCGATGATGATAATTATTAGTGTGAAATATCAATTATCTCAAGACGAGAGAGAGAAAAAGATCAAACGAATGAAAACTCATCATTGACTTTTTTGTTTCGATTAAATAGATTTTCATTTCGAACATTGTTTACCATCATTGATCTACGCATCGATTGTTGATAAGACAAACAAAAAAGAAAGTGAAAAGGTGTTGAATGTGTATATCGACTTATCGTTTCGAAAAATCTCCTTCTCTCTCTCTCTCGAGATGAAGAGAGAAAACGAAACACTATCGACATGAAACAAACTAATGGACAGCTATTAGACACTTGACTAGTCAACGAAAAAGGAGACAATCTTTATCCGTCGTATGTGTGTGAAGCACACACGTTAATTTGACACGTTTTCAATATGATCTTTTGACTCGAAGATCGTTTTAATATACATTTATATATTTTCACAACAAAATACAAAAAAAAAGAGAAAAGCAAAGAAGAAGAAGAAGAAAAAGAGAAAAAAGTCATGAAAATGAAAATGTTTGTTTGTGTTAAATGAATAAGAATGTATTTATGATTTGCTATTTTGTTGGCGAACAACTAGTTGATGATGAATTCGGAGATGATAATGAATTTCTCGAATGCTCCGATGATGATAATGATGATGACGAATTTGTTGATTGTGGTGGATAGAATAAATAGGGTACCGATGGTGTTATATACGGATGTATGATATGTGATGGTGATTGTTTTGGTCGTTTGCTTTCATTCGATTGAACAACATCCACAAGTGACCAAATCTTCGGACGATTTGTCGGTGGTGGTGGAAGAGAATCTGCATGTTGTTGTTGTCGTTGTTGTTGCTGTTGTTGTTCATCGTCGTCATCGTCGTCTCGTTTTCGTTTAAGATTAGTTGTATTTGAATTCGTTCGTTTCGAGTCTACTTGTTCAATATTAACATGAGATACACTATCATTCTCATTTTCTTGTTCATCATCCGGTACAATATCTTCGTCATCATCGACATCGTCGTCATCATCTTCTTCGTCTTCTTCACTTCTACTATTATTCGTTGTTCGATGAAGTTTATTTTCTTTCTTTAAACGTCGTCGAGCATTGGCAAACCATGTTGAAACTTGTGTCAACGTCATTTTAGTAACCATAGCTAAGACCATTTTCTCATTCTTGGTCGGATAGGGATTTTTTCGATGTTCATAAAGCCATGCTTTGAGTGTTGCTAAAGCATAGAGAAGAAAAATAGATGAATAAAAATATATCTAATCTCAGCCACTTAAAAAGGCTCAAAGGAATTTAATCAATGTTTTTTAATGCGTTTTTTCTTCTTTCTTTTTGCTTTTCTCTTCTTCGGAAAATGATGATAGAGACATATGCACACTAGAGGAATGTAACGTATGCAATCGATCTGCATATCAAACGAGATGAGATTTTCTCTGCTTAGTCACGTCGTTTTCGTCATCAAACGTTCAATTCTCGGATCGACTTCATATTCATTCGCTTTTTTCTAATGATGAGAAATAAATAATAATGACGATGATGTTATTGACTTATGCGAATCAACACGTTTGTCATTAACATACCTGTTGTTTCACGTGTGGCATTTTTTCGTTTATGATTTGGATCATTAAGACTAAAGAATATTTAATAAGATAATAAATAAGAGAGAAAGAGAGAATCGATAGAACTTACGCAAGATTATAGTAGAAAAACGGTTGCATACTCGGATCCATCCATGAATTTGGTCGATAGATGTTCGGTGGCATTTTCGGTACGGTGTTCATCAATGTTGGCATCATTGATAGATGCGGATAGAATGAAGCAATTTCAGCATGATTATTCGTGATTGAACTCATCTAATAATGCAAAAAAAAAAGTAAAAAGAAAAAGAGGTGGATCTAATGTCAGTGTCAGTGTTTTTGTTGCATGTTAAAATGCTTGTCGAACAACGGTATGAGCAAATCGGATGTATGCTTTCTCTCTGTCTTGTATTGTAATCGAGAGAAAACGAGAGAGAGAGAGAGCAAGCAAGTAAAAAAATCAGAGAGAAACAGAGAGCGAGAGAGAAAGAAGAACACGAAGAAAAAAAAATGCATACATCGACCAATGAGAATCGTTTGTGCATTTTTACTTCGGACTACCAATCTGTTTATTCGACGAGGGCAAATTAAATAAATGAGCCGAAGAAAACTGAATGCACACGAGAAAACGGTGACTGTAGACTCAACATACCGTGACTACCTTCATAATAATATCGATTTACATTTACAAACACCTAATATTTTTTCGCTTGCAAGCAAATCATCATGAAAAAAGAAAAAAGAAATTAGTCGAGCATCGATTTGATGTGTCGTTTTTGTTGCTTACATACTCGTTTCTCATTTTCTTTCGCTCTCTCTTCTTCTTCTTCTTCTTCTTCGTCTTGTTCGCTTTCGACTTTGCAATATTTGACATTAATCGATTTTGTTGTAATCTACCTTATGATCGATTTTTACCAAAACGAAAAGAAAAGAAAACAAACAGAATCAACAACGAACAATTTCTTTCAAAAGATTTCAATTGCAAATTGATCTTGTGAATAGATATGCATCATAAGTCTCCAATTAGAATATTTGCCTCTTGGTTACACGTATTTCATCATAATGCTCATCTCAAAAACACAACAGGAGCTAAAATAAAAACAGTTTGTCTTCATCGATCAAAATTTCTCGACACACTTCTTCGTTTTCATAACAATTGGCCAAGGTTCATTAGTTGAACGAGAAAGATTATGATTATGTATGATGTCATTTTGAATCGATCATTTTCCTCTCTTGAAATTTATCCTTAACATATCAATTGTGTCTATGCGTATTTCACTCCTTCTCGTTTTGTTTTGCTGGGAAAAAAGAAAAATGACAAGCATATAACGATCATTACACTCAACGAGAATATTCAATCGCTATTAATTTCTCATTTGATTAAATACATATTGCATATGAGCGACGTCTATCATTCTTGAAAATAGAAACAAACAAAAAATCATCGAAATAAAATAATAATCATCACGTCCATTCATTAATGTTCGTTGAAATTTTCATTGTTGATTTTCTTGGAAAATATTCTAGAGGCTTTTTAGAG
>Ga0209952_1000994_pt1 | contig 26929 bp, 20 predicted proteins | sample ThiBiot_750_biof_2_FD_183951 | JGI IMG/M metagenome (GOLD analysis project Ga0209952, IMG submission 183951) | Wastewater bioreactor microbial communities from Cape Town, South Africa - Thiocy_cont_750_biof (SPAdes) | ecosystem: Engineered > Bioreactor > Thiocyanate-remediating >...
TTCCTAATGTCAATGAACAAATCAGAACTCTCATGACAGATTTTCATTTACCTGAATATTCAATATCGGATATTTATCACGAAATCAGAGAATATCAACGACTTCAATCAAGTCAACGATTATTTGTTGAAAATGGTCCTCGAAGATATACATTACTAACTTTACAACGAATGTAATTTGACTACGTATTTTCTTCTTTGATTATAATACATTGACATTGATTATTTAGAATCACAGATTATTTTCAACGTTTATTTAATTTAATCAATGAATATCCGAACAATCCAGAATTCGATGTTTATCAAGCAATGAGAGAATTATTAGAGCAGTATATTTCGATTTCTTCTTTTTTTGCTTCCTTTAATTTGAATCTTTCATTTAGTTCTCTGATAACGATCGTACAACCATCGGGTACCGATTGTCCAGCTGTAATTAAATACGAAAAAAGTGCGAAAGAATTTATCACCAAAGTAAAAACACGCACAATCTGTTTGTTGGATATAAGTCAACTAAACAGTCGTCTCAATCTCTTACCGATTAGTAAGCATTTGTTTGATATTTGAAATCTTGTTTACATGCAATCCGAATTGATAGATGCAAGTTTACAATTAAAAAAACGAGAGCCGAATTCAATAGGCGATGTACAATCACCAATCTATTGGCAAACACGTTCAGTGACTTGCAGTGATGGTCAACAGCGAACATTTTTCTATTTTGAGTTAACCGAAAACGATGCAATCAAATTAACAATCAAGAATAGCAATGGCAAACCAGCATACAACAATAATCTATGCGAAATTGAATATAAAGTGCCATTTGAAATCCAAACGAACAGAGGAACACTATCGGAATCAGTAATGTTAACAAGTGACTGTTTTGGTTTATGTTCACACGCGAAATATTCGACCAGATATTTGACACAAGTATTTCTTGCTGATATCAATCGACGTGCGAGTGATGTAAGTAGATCGATAAAATGTACTTCTTTTCGATTGATAAAATATGATTTATGATCATTTAGACAACTCTCGAAACTCATTTGAATACATTAGAATGTTTTATTGATAAATTTTATCAACGAATGACGGGTGTACCGATCACAACTCGTACAAAAGAATTTATTCATCAAGAATTAGACAAAACTCGTGAAGAATTCGATCGATCAACGCGATCATTACATGCAGATGTGATGATTTTTTCGTTTGATTTCTACTCGGTAAGTGTGAACATCAGACAATTTTGCTTAACCATTCGTTCACGTTTTTTTTCACAGACTGATCTCGAAAGTTTATTTCTACCTATAAAATTTTTGAGTACACAACCGTTTCTGTCGCTGATGTATCATGACGAGTATGACAAATAGTTTTTTTTTCTTATCAGTTGGAAATTTCTTTTTTTTTGTTTGTTTTTAGATTATTTCGTGGTATCTGTAGTGATCAAATTGATCGAGATTTAGAGAGTACTCCTCGATTGAAACCACAATTTCTCATGCGTTTTTCTCGATTAACTGAACAAGAAACAGCAGATTTTCCGAATATTATCATTGTAATTTGTAACGGTAATGGTTTCCATCGAGAAAAAAAAGAATTAAATATAATTTCTAATTATAGATTCATTGTTGAAATCTCGTGTGACACATCAATATGTCGTTGCTGATATCAATTTCTGTATTTGTGAGTCAATAAAATCGTCAAACAATCAATTGGAAATATATGATCAAGATAAACTACTTCCTTTTCGGAATTTTCGACGATATTACGGTAGAAACAGTCATTCTTTTCAAAATATCGTTTGCAATCATTTTCATTTTTGATTAGATTCGGATTTAAATCGAGATAATGTCATTCAAAATGTTGCTACAATACAATATTTTCCAGTCAAATCTCTTTTTCGAAATGTTCGAGACATGAGCAATTCTCAACTCGTATCAAATAATCAATACAATCCATTAGTTCAATTGACGGGTGATGAAGATTTCAAACAAAGAGCAATAGCTTTCTTACAACAGCAATTTGCCGATTTTTGCCGAATGAATAATACTCACAGTGAAATCACTTTTCTTGCGGACAATTTTGATGAGCTTGTTGATATAGATTTCGATGAAATTAATAATCCGGATAATATATAATAAAGTTACACTTTTTTCATTCATTCTCGTACAAAGAAACAGGATAGAGGTTAAAGTTATTGAAGAATTCAAGGCGATGATTCAAGGATGAAACTTATGTTAATGTTATTTTAGGAGTAAAAGAACGAAACAACGTTCTCTCTCTCTCTCTCTCTATGCAAATAGACAATGCATGCATTTAGTTTTTCGCGGAAAGTCAGCAAGGATATCATAGTAAAACAAATTCTAAGAAAAATGGATTACTCCATACTCATTTATTTTTTCTTCCGACTGCTACTTTTCTTTGCCTATAACATTGAAAGGCAATTGGAAAGAAAAGAAAGCCAACATTCGAAAAATGAGCAGACAAACATTGAAACGATCGGGTCAGTGACGAATAAATTCTATTAGGATTTGTTTTTGACGATAAATATTTTCTTTTCAGTATCGGGCACGATGATTTCATTGAATGATTCAATTGTTCAACAAGATCTTTCGGTAGTACTCAAATGGATAGATGATAATGATTTTCTTTCGACAAATGATATCTATAGTAAATCTATTGGTCTTTACTTTTGTCTAACAGCGAAACGACTTATTCATCTGCTATTTATGAATTTACGTCGGCGAAGTTTGACAAGTACTTGGCAAGATTTATTATTTCAAGAACGACGACTCTTAAAATCAAATACGAGTTCAGTAGAAAAATGTTTTATAATCAATCGATTAATTGCTGAATATGAGAGAGTAGAAATTCTCTTATTCGTTTGTTGATTATCATGAATTTTTTTTCTTCTTTTTGATTAGAATTCTCAGAGTTTTGAACGACATATTCATGAACTGTACGACGAAATCAAAATGCGGTTAAAATGTCAAGTGACGACATCTCAATGGGTTCGAGCTTTTTTCTCTCTCATTCTACATTAAAACTAAATGGAATCAAAATATTTCTTTATCTTTCAAAGACATTTGAAAAGTTCTATGGAGAAGTATCAAATCGACGAAGACTTCAATCACAACGACGTCTATTCTATATCAGTAATGAAGACGCAAATCAACCGCATAATTTACTCGTTTTACAACAAGTGTAAACACTCTCCATCGAAACATTTCGTTCTTTTGACTTCGCTTTTCATTCCAGTGCAAATACTTTGTGCAATCGCTTGTTTGGATCGAATCAAACGAGTAATTATGTTGATCTTAAATATTTTCTCGAACAGTAAGCAATTTGATGATTTAACCCTTGTGAAATTTTCGATCTTTTATAAGCATATTTCTCATCGTATGTCAACCTTCAATCGGCGAATGTGTCGCTGCAGCTAAATATGAGAAAAACAAAGATAACAGTTATTCGGCGAAAATAAATACACGTATTCTTTGTCTTGTCGATCCTAATATCATCGATACTTATTTCACCTTAAATAAAGTTGGTAAGAAGGAAAAAAAGAACAATGAATGAGTCATATCGAAACATAAATTATCTGAAAACTAGAAGTAACACTTTATCTGTTCGAACGTGAAGCAGATGCGAGCGGTGAACGACAAGATCAACTGGATTGGAAACAAAAAGAAGTCACTGATGCTGATGGAAACTTAGCGAATTTCTATTACTTCGATTTAGAATCGATTTATTTGAAAAAAATAGATAAACAGAATTTAAGACCATTTTATAGTGCAAAACTTTGTCGATTACAATTTGATATTTCAATTGAAGTAGAATTCATCATAAAATATTTGCATTATAAATTGTTGTGCTTTCATTTTATTCTAGTTAAAACAAATGAATCTTGTTGAAAACATAACATTACTATCTGAAACATTTGGACTTTGTTCACATGCTCAATATTATCCTGAATTTATTGCCAAAGTTCTTCTTCATGAAGTCAATCAAACAGTATACTAATCAACAATTATTTCATTTTCTTCTGATATCCGTCTCTAGAATAATGATTCAATCATTCAACCAGATCTACTATGTAACTTTGTACAGCGATATCATACATGTATATCAGGTGTCGAACCAAAACCACATACAATACAGTTTATTACTGATATTTTACGTGATGCTTACGGTAGGATAATTTCGAGGTAATGCGTATATTAATATGTTCAATTGATTTTGTTTTCAGAACAAAGAAAATCGATACCAGATATTACTTCATTTTCTGTTTATGAGGATACTCTCTCAAAATTAATCAGTCAAGTGGAAATGTTTATCGATTATCCATTTCTTTCGATGATGTATCACGACGGGTAGATAAAAACATGTTTGTCTTTTAATTTGCACGTATTGATCTATTTAATTTAGTCTAATTCTTGGTATTTGTAATAATACACTCGATAAACAATTAAACGGTTCACGTGAACATCCACATATATTAATTCGTTTTAATACTCTTTCAAGTCATCGACCAACTGACCAAGCATCTGTTCGATTTATCGTTCATAATGGTGAATTGACTCGAGCAACATTTCATGCGAAAGCATTTATTGATGAAATGACGCAAATGATTCGAGAATCGACGTCTGATGTAGCCAAACAAATCAAATTACTGTTTCAAACAGAAAATCAAAGTTTTTTCGATTTCTCATTATATTTTCGTTAGTTCGATGCGAGTTTTTATTTGTAATTAGAAACTATTGTTTTATTCAGATAAAGTTTTGCAACGATTGAGTAATAGTATATTACCGATTCAAGATCATTATCAACCTCTAATTCCTGTTCTTTGGAATACGATGTAAGAAAAAATGAAATTTGATACAAATTTTCGAAATTATTCTATTTCATTTAAGGAGAGTCGAAAAGAACAACAGTGAGAATGAACAACAAGCTTATTCATCTCCGTCGAATATCGAAACAAGATCCGACGATTCAAGTCAATCAAATGCTGAATGTACAAGTAAAAACTCTCAAGAAAAAAATCTGCATATTCTATGTAGTTTAATTCGATTATTTACAAAGATTTTCTTGTTCGACAGTTTGTCGATGGACTCTTCGAATTTCTCGTGAAAACTCCAACGAATGATTGTATGTCAACAATTACTTCTCATCTTCTAGCAACTTCAACAGCTTTTCCCGATTTAACAAACGAAACTCTCGAAGAACAAAAAACTTTCCTATCTCGATTATTAATCGATTCATTTTCGGATAAAATTGATTCGAATTAGTTTAAAACGATTTATTTGTTCTTTTTGTATCAAAAACAAAATCTTGAATAAATATAGATGACAAACAAAATGTTCATTTTCTTGATAATTTGATCGTTACTTCTGTTGGTTCATCATCGAAATAATCAGATATTGATGGTTCAAGATCGATGTCATCAATGTCTAACAAAGAGAATTGATATTCATTCATTGATTCCAATGGGATATGAAATTTTTCTAATGCCTCTTGGAATATCGTTTGTAAACTTGTCTCATTATTTGTTGGAATTTTAATCGTTTGATTGTCATAAGTAATTAAACATTGAATAGAAGCTTTATTAATTAGTTTTAATTGTACATTATCCAATGATTTCGTCGGATCATCGAATGAATCCATAACATCATCTAAACTCAATGAATCATCTTCAAGTGGCGTACCATCAATTTCAATTAAATCATAGAATTTAGGTCGAACATTGAATAATTGAAAAGCTACTTGTGATAGAACATCGAGTTCAACCGATGGTAAACAATCGAATTTGAGAATAAACTCAGGTTGTTCATCATTAGTAATTGTAACGTGTGCTAGTTCCTGTCGTCCATACAGATTAAAATCGACTGTTGATTTTAAATGTTGAAAACAAGTTAAACATGTATCAGGTGCAAGGACAAAATTTCGGTTAAATCGAAGAGACTTATCACCAATGAAATCCTCATGTTCTCCGCAAATATCTCCAATAGTTGCGAAAATAGCAAATCTTCCATCGACGGTATTTTGAGCATCACTGATCGATATCGAACAGATTTGATTTTCATTAATCAAATGAAATTTTGTTTCATTTAAATCTTGAAGATTGGTATTATTTGAAAGAACAACATGTCGTTGGAATGATGAAAGATATGTGTACGTATCCGATTGATCGTTTGGTATCATTTGAATTAGTTCTTCAATGGTTAGATTTCGACTTGGAATAGGAATTGAATACAAATGATTGTTGTCATATTGAATAATTTGAATTAGAATAGCAATTCGAAAATGAGGTTCAAGATTGTTTGATGATGAATAAACTTGTAATGGTTGTTGAAGTTCTTCGTTCGAAAGAATTTTATTGTCATCATTGATTATTTGAACGAGAATGCATTCATTCGATGGAATTTGTACGTTCAATTGTTGAAAATACTGTTCATTATTTAATAAATTCGAAGTTAAAATGGATTTTAATAAACGAATTGTTTCTGTTTTGTTTTCATAAGAAAGGTGTATCGTCATGGTTTCGTCATCCAATATTCCACTGAGCGATGATGAAACAGCTGATATGACTTCATTTTCATCAAGAATAATTGCTTGTTCATTGTCGTAGAACATAAATGTTTCATTAGAAAAACGGTCAACTGTTTGTATCCAATAGCCAATATGCTTTAAGTCAGTCAATGGATGAAATAATTTGGTTTGTGTTTCAACTGAAAAATAAAGTAAAATCAAAATAACGAAATCAAAATTTCGATTGACTTACTTTGATTTGCTGTCAAGGAAACTTCATATAAGTTTTCCGTTTTACCCTTATATTCTCGCACTCGGATGCGAATAGAATCGGATTGATTTGCACGATAGATTTGACTAATTGATTGATCTTCGACAATATACGATCCAAGTTGATCAAAAAATCCAAAGAATGCTGTATTTGATGTTGAAACAAGACTTTTGTTGGTTAGAAAACGAGATAAAATCGTTGATATTTGACATTCTGACGTAACTAAATATTCTAATTCATAAGATTCGAATTGTACAATAACACTAATCAAATCAGCTTTTTGAATAATACTGTATTCGTTTGAAAATCGTGTTGTCGATGGATCAGTAATCTGAATCGACGAATCAACGAATACTTTTTCATGATCGACAATTGTATATTGATCGCCACTATATTTTTTCTCTTTAAATGCATCATTTAATCTTGTATAAACATTCTTCGGACCCATTGCTGCGTTCTGTCGCGCGCCATTCGGATGTACAATCTCGAATTTTACAATCTTAGGAGTAGTTACTGACGTTTGAGTCATCGAACGAACTTTTTTAAATAGATTTGTTTCTGTTAAACGTTCTGACTGAATACTTAGTTGGAATAGAGAAATCGAAGATGAGCCTTCGACTAATTCGAATTGAATATCATCGTGTACTTGAGTGAAATCTGCTAATGAGACTTCATATTGTTGGATAAGTTCATCGGAAAATTTCAAACGATAATCGCTAGCAATGCAATGAAACATTCGGCAAGCAAATTGTCGAAGATCATCGAGAGATAGAGATGATTTGCAGTGAAATTGAATTGAAATATTTGCATCGTTGACTATTGTTATATTCGATGGATAGTTTTGAGTATTTATCATTAACTCAATTGAATCTGACTCCGTACCAAGAATATTAAATGTGTCTTGTGATAAAACGAATCGATTTTGATAGACAAGATTCGCATTATCAGCATCGATATTTAACAATTGACATGCGAATTCTTTTACATTTTCGAGTGAAATCGATTGTGAGCATTGAAAGTTGATTGACATGTCTTCATCGTTTGTTATTGTTATATCTAATGGCAATGTTTGATGTGTTAAACTAAATCGAATTGAAGATAGTTTATTTAAAACCATGTTGAATGTATCTCTTGAGAGAGCAAATTGATCGTTATAAACAAGATTCATATTTTCTTCATTGACGACATTCAATTGCTGACAGGTAAAATCTTGAAGATTTTCCGATGAAATCGATGGTAAACATCGAAAATTGATTGATTTATTTTGATCGTTCGTAACTGTGATATTCGGTAGACATGTTTCTTTGACTAAAACAAATCGGAACGATGATTTCTGTTGTACAAGATAGTTGAAAATGTCTTGAGATAGAATAAAATCTTCTTCATAGGCAAGTTCATTCAATTTCGAATTGAACAATGAACGTACGATTTGTTTAAGATTTTCAATTAGAATTGATGGTAAACATTGAAGATGAAAAGTATCATTTTGTTCTTTATCGAACACATCAATCGTGATTGTGTTTTTCTCTTCAGTAAAATAGAATCGAAGAGGAGATGCTGAACGTAAACGATCAATGACGATTTCTTCCGAAAGATTGAACATATTTTCATAGAAAAATTGCTGATTATCATTTGCTTGTACGAATTCCGTAGCTAAATGCTTCACATCTCGAATAGTGATCGATGATTGACAATGAAATTGACAGGACGTATTATTAATTTCATTTGAAACGATAATATTGATAGGAAATTGTTGATCAGTTTGAGTAAATTCAATTGGTGATTGAAATTGTTCGAGAGACGTATTCGATGGAAATATAAAATGTTTTTTATAGACAAGATATTGATCTTGAATAATTTGTTCATTTTGTTGATAGACATGTTTTAATAATGAATTCTTCATAAATTTCTGAAGATTTCCTTCGATCGACACTTCACGAACATGTTCTTGTTTAATAGCAAAGAAATTCATTGTTGTTTGATTGGCAAGTTTGTCATCATTCGACAAGATCATATTCATCTTCTCCGAAACAAGATATCGTACTTGATTATCATCAAATTCGAGCAGTTCTAATAATTGTTTGATTGTTAAATTTTTATTCGATACTGTTAATTGTGTTTCTTCACGAGTGTCGTAGTCGATTATTTTAATCGCAACTGATATTCGAAAATGAAGAGTTTCTTCATCGTTTTCTGAAAATTCACGAATTGATTTTTCGAAATCTTTTTCAGCTATTTGTAACGTTTGATTTTCTCGAACTAACGATAAAACACAATTGTTTATCGGTAAAATTCGTTTGACTGGTGTTGATGCAAATGCACGTATGATTTTTTGTTCGTTATTATACGAAATACGAACATCAACGAGAGCCTCACGTATAAAACCATTGATCATTACCGAAGTAAAATCATAGGCACTTGAAGAAACGGTTTCATCGTTTTCAATCGTTTGACCGACTTCACTATTCCAGAATTCTAATTGAGCAACAGAAATAGTTTCTAATAGATTTGCCTTTTCGATCCAAGCTGAAATTTGTTTCCAAGTTGTTGTTGTTCGTTCGAATGATTTCGCGAGAGAATTGTTTGCTGATGACAAAGGTAATTCATCACTGGGTTTAACGGTTATTTTCAATAGTTTTGTTGAATCAATATCGTATTGTACGAGTTTCAAAAACGAGTGTTCGTTGGCTGATTGATCATCTTGAATGAACATACCAAATTGATCGAAAACAGCGAGATGACATTTAGTTGAATCGATTGTTTTGTCGTGATCAAAGAGAAATCGTTGAATTAAAGAAGAGATTGGAGTAGTTTGGGTAATATGATAACTTGACTGTTTATCTTCGAATTCGATTTGAATAGGATTTAATGAATCTTTTGTGATAATGAAATATTCTTCAGATAGACAGGATTTCATTGGGTTTTCAATATTTAAATCGATGAGAATATGATTTGTATCTACGAGAGCAAATTGATCAAAATCATAATTTTTCTCTTGAAAAATTGTTTTTAATCGCTGTTGAATCTCTTCTATTTGACATGAATATTCTTCGATCATTTCATCAAGATAATTTATCTTAAAAGTCCATTGTTCAGTAAATTGATCATTATTGAATTTATCGGTTAGAAATGATGATGGTAATGGTATCAGTTCAAGATTGAATTCGAATAAGAACGTATATGGAGGTTCAAGTGTTCTTAAAGATGGGGGAGGTATAGGTTTGATTTGATCTGGTTTTATAATGAATATAAAGCCATTATTTGGTTCGGCTTTTTGATTGGTAGGAATTGGTTCCCAAACATTTTCAATAACTTCTTCGTTTCTCATGATTTTCTCTTGAAATGTCGAACGAATTTCGATTAATTTAATAATAACTGGAATATAATTTTCACATTTGACTTCTTCAGGAATTATTTTAAATATTGTATCAGCATTTAGCGAATAATCGATGTAGATATTTATTAATGAATGAGATAATCTTTCAGTAAATCCAGGCACACAATCTTTTAAATCATCGAGAAATTCACTGATCGATCGAATGGACGATTGTAATTGTTCGGGTGTTTGCGAAGGTATCGATTGATAAAGAATTTCATCGAGCAATTGATTAAGTTCGAATGATAGAGGTACGGACAGTAAACGAGATGAATTAAGAATTGAATAATTAAAATTATTGATTAATTCTCGATATATTTCATAGATTGCTTTGATCTTTGAAAATTGAAAATCTTTGATTCCATAGGATTCAATCTTTTTGAAGAATTCATCGGATTGACAAGTTTGTCGAAGAAATTCAAAGAATGTTAAATGTTCAACGTCTGTTTGTAAAGTATCAATAAAATCTTCGAGAAATTTATAACCTTGGTAGAGTTTTTCCAACGAAATATTTTGTAGATATTCAAATTGAGGATCCGTAACTTTATACTCTGTTCGTTGTTCATCTTCTTCTTGGATAAGATTTGGGCGTGTTTCTGTGTAACATCGATATGGTTCACGAAGATGTTCGTAACTAATCGGACAGAAAAGAAAATATGAACGAATGAGATAATATTGAATATAGAGAAAATTGAAATTCAATGGTGAATCTGGTCGAAGAAAGTATTCATTCGTATTATCGAGACTTGATCGAGCTAAACATTCGATAGTTTTACGATCATCCGTACTGATGGAAATCACACCTGTGTTTTCCTTAATTATTTGATGTATTGATACTTTTCGAAGAGAAAATTGATTGATTAAATCTTTAAGTAAACTAATGCCATGTGTTTCATTCATAGAACTAATTTCTTTGTCTAATAAATTGAAGATATCATTATGATAATCAATAAGAATACTCATAATTCGTCCAATAATATCTCCTTCATCGTGTTGTTTCGTTGTAACTAAATAACTTATCGATGTTTCGATTGAAACCGGTGTAAATCGTTGTCGTTCATCGCATGCACCCGGTCGAATAAGACCATCGGAAAATGAATGATAGTCATTGATTGCTTTGATGCCTTTCTTGATGATTTTTTCATGTTGGTCAATAAGTTGTAAACGATTTGCGGATGGTAGTCGATTTTGACCACGATTGATTAATTCTTGAAGACTGACCATTTCGAATTCATCTTCTTTAACTAATTGTGAATATGTTTGATGAAGAAGAAGATAGAATTGACCGAGATCATAGATTAAATGTGTCATATGAAGAAAAGCGAACGAATCAAATGTTTGACGAAGAATCTTCAATGGTAAATCAACATATTTCGGATTGCATAATTCAGTTTTAAAATGTTGAAATTGAACAATCAGCGGTATTTGTGAAATATATTCTTGTAGTTTTTGTTGAACTTGTGATTGAAGATACAGATTAGTTATAAATTGTTTGTATTCAACAATTTGTTGATCAGTTGGATAGAATATACGATTTTGAAATTCTTGTTCGGCATAACGTTTATCATTGGCATTTTTGTATACAGATCTTATCCAATTATTTTCAGGTTTTGTTAAATTTGTCAATTGTTCAAAACAACGATTGAGTAACATAAAAGTATCTGGTTGGTTCGTTCGAATCGAGAGAAAATTGTATGTTGCCAGCAAACGAGCACGAACAAAATGACAGACTTTAGCTCGTACACTGCCACCTGCTATTCTAGCATCCAGTGACGTATCATCAATGGCATGTTTAGCAAGAACTGGATGATACAGATTATTTACTGATTCATCGAATAAGAGTAAATGTAATGCCTAGAAGAAAGTTAATGCTTTATTCTATTATTTAAAATGGAAAATAATTATTACCATAGCACCAAATGTTGCGAAATAAGCAACGTAAACTGATGGAACGCTCAATGCACCACCATTACCGCCGAATTGTTGTAAATCTCCCTCAACAGTTAGAACACAACCACAATCATAATGGACACCATTTGCTGTAATCGGTGCAGCAGATGTCGAACCAAAGCCTAATCGAAAAAGAAGACAAAAATGAATAATTGTAATTTATTTATTTTGTAAATTTACCCAATGTATTCTGCAAAGTCAATGGTTCGAATGTAAATGTCCACAGAAAATTCTCTTTGCCAGCCAATAAAATCATTGCTAAAAGATTGACTAAAGTATGACGAATGCCCAATTCATCTTCATCTCGACAATCCAATTCAAATAAATCATTCAATCGATTGCTATTTGGACCATTATCATTCTCTGGTGGATAACCGATCATTGATTTTTTAGGTTCAAGAAATACTTTGAATACTCGTTTTTCTTGATCTAATGGTTGTAAATTTCCTTCGATAACTGTGATTAAACCTTCAAGAGTTGCCAATTGATTTGCACAATAATAATCATAGTAGATAATCAATAATAACATCACTTTGATTTCTGTAGCATTGATAACAAGTGGATTTGTAGTTAATTTCGTTGTTATCCAATCGACTAACGGTTGCCAACGTTGAGCACCGGCTACTTTCGAACATTGAACGACTATTTTCGCTAGTTCATCGTACGGTTGATGAAGTTTAGGAAAGATTGAAAGATTTGTATTTGTTGTTAATGTAAATTCTAATCGATGGCAGGTTTGTAGTGATTTGTTTTGTTGAGTTTGTTGAATTTGTAAAAGATCATGTAAAGTATTCGACCATTGAGAATTGATATCTTGAAAACGTTCAGATTTAAGAAGATTTAATAGATATGTCCATGAACGTTTTGTAATGACTGTTGATAAAAATAATTGAAGATTTGAACTCAATTCAGTAATTGGTGCTGCATTGAGAGTTAGATATCTTTGAATGACGGCATTTAGCACTTGATTGAGTCGATTTTGTTCATCTTTAATCGATTCTTTTTCAGAAAATAAACTTGCTGTTAAAGAAATGGCAAAGAAATCTTTTAATTGTTGAAAAACTCTTTCAATAGCCGGTTGTAAATTTCGTTCTCTTGTTGTAGGTGTCGATGACATTAAAATTGTATTTAATAATTGCCAACTAACATTTCCTTCATTAGCTGATCGTCGTAGATGGAAAAAGAATAGATCGAAGAGAATTTGTTTTTGATTCTCATCCGTTATAACTGATGGATGATAAGGTAATTTATATGTTTGAAGATTAGGTTCAGTAACACAAGAGACAACAGTCGGAAGAAGTGTTATTCGCTCCCAGAAATCAGTATTTTCTCGTTTTGCATAACCACGATCGTTTTGTTTGGTTTTCAATAATAAATTCATAATTTCATCGAAGAGAAATTGTTTCATCGATAACGACAATTGACAATTAGGTTGATTGAGAAATTTGAGAATAGTTTTCATATCTTGTTCTCGTGGTTCTTTCGATGAATTGACAATTATAAGTATCCATTGTTGAACATCAATCATCAATGTTGAATTTTGTAGATTTTCATTTTGTAAATGATGTTCAATTGTATTCAGTATATTCGGTAAGAGATTCAAACAAATCGATGTACCAAAATTATAATTATCGTTGAATCGATTTTCATTTAATAATTGTTGAATAAGTTCTTTTGGTTTCGGTGTTTGATTATTTAAAAAGATTAAATAAGCTAAACTCATGAATTCAAGTTCACCTTTGATATTTGTCAAACGTTGATGTTCAAGAACTTTTTCCGATGGATAATATTTCGATATAAACGTGTAACTTTGAATCCATGATTGAGGCGATTCATTATTCGAACATAGATCAGATAGATTACTCCAAAGAGAATCGAACATTTTACGAAAGATACTTTCACGAACTGATGCTCGTGTACGAAATTCATCTGCTGAGATATTCTCGTAGATTGATTGATTTGGATCGAGTTGATCGAGTGTTCGACAAGCTGAATACAGAGATAGAAGATCATTGGGTTCGTATTTGAAGTATGTATAAACATCAGCAAGACGCCAAACAATTTGATTAGGTGAATTCTCGAGATTTTGTTGATCTTGTTGATCGATTAATAATAACCAATCGGCAACGAATTCAATTGTTTTCTTATGTTGATTGGCATTATTTTGATCACTCTTAAAACTTTCTTCAACAACACTACAGAATATTCGAACTGTATCATCGGTGTACGATTTGAGAATTGGTTCTGAGATAATTTCAACAAGAGTTCGATCATTAAGAATCGATTCAATTAATTGATCTCGAAATTGTTCGGATGTATATTCAGTTGGTTCAGGTTCATCATTTTCCATCGTTCGATATTGATTCGAATCCATTGTTGTTGTTTTTCCACCGAAGAACTCGCTACCGTCATCATTATAATCATCATCATCATCACCGAAGACACTTTGACTAATTTGTGGTTCCATATCGAAATCATCTCTCTGTTGTTCGGCCACTTTTTTCGGTTTGATTTGTTCAGCTAAAGTTTTAATTCGCTGATATAGAAGATTGTACAATGGTGTTTCTAAAACATGTGAATTATTATTTCTCAATGATATTCCTCCTTGATTAGCAGTTAATAATTCATTTTCATCTTCATCATTAATTGCTAACGATGAATAATCAATAAGATTTAAAAGTATTCCATAACCATATTGATCATCGGAGAATTTCGAAAGTGTTTCTAAACCGTAATCAATCACAATATTTTTCAGAATATTGGAAATGAAATAAATAAATTTGGCTCGTGTTTGAGATTCAAATGAATCGACTAGACTATTCGTTCGTTTACCACAAATAACATCTTTCGATAGTTGATACATTGATAATTTCATTTTATCGAATGTTTTCTGATTAATTGTCATATTTTCATAATAAATATTAATAATACGTTCTTGTAATTGAACCGATTGTTCGAGAATCGCTTGTAGACATTGAAAACGTCGATGTGTACTGGTGTGTTGTTGATAGAATTCTTCAGCTAATGCGTTTGTAAACATATGTTTAGGTAGATTTTCAAGTGAAACTCGTAATCGTGAACAAAAATCCCAAAGACAATCGTGAAACAATTGATTATAATCTTGAACATTTTTTTGTTGGAAATTATTATTCGGTTCGAATTGTTCATCATCATTTGTTTGATAGGATGATGGGAGAAGCTGTAGGATTTTTTGTAGATGAAATGCACTGCCCGATGTACTTGTATCGAGAAAATAATAATCCCAATTGTGAAGAAATATTGCGGGAAAACATGATTGATGATTTAATTCTTGACTTGTTGAATGAACAAGAATGAGAAAATATTTTTGAACTGATTCATTGGATTTATTAATCGATTGATCGGTATTATCGATTAATTGACGAAGAAATGAAATATGTAGACGTTGTTGATCGATTCGACCATCGACAACGATGATTAGCACTTGTTTATCAGTGTTTTCAATGTATGCTTTCATGTGTTCATTGAGAGCAGCCGAATTTTCGATGACAGACTAAAAATTCGAAATATTTTCGATTAATTATTCATTCGAAAACACAAGTCAATCGACTTACAAGTTTAACAATCATAATTTTCTCCGATTTTTGTAATTGATCTTCATTTAAATTAGTTACAAATGCTGATGTTCGAGTATACAACATGAATTTTCTCGTTAGATTCAAGTTCATTTCGTTTTCATCGTCGAAATTCGAATAGGAAGTGATTCGTTTGATAAATTTCTTGATATCGAAATGTTCCTGTTGAAGAAAATAATTTTTATACAACGATCGAGCAAATTTTTGTTCAAGTGTTTGAAGTTTACAGATCATTGATTCAGGTGAAACAAGTTGAATTAATTGTGAGAAAAGATAGTAGAGTAAACATTCATCATTCTTAACCAGATTCTGTTCGATAAATGCTTTCGATCGAATAGTTAATTGTGAATAATTTTGACGAATATTCGCAAGATAATGTTGATTATTTTCATCTTTCTTTATCAATGATAGAAGACATGAATAGAGTGTGCTATCATTTAACCCGTAGAAATATTGTCGACCGAAATGTTGAATAAATGATTGAGCACGTTTTTCAATAAAATGCAAGAGTTCTTGATCTTGTATTTGCAATTGTTTAAGATGAATGGAATAGAAATCATTGATATTTAAAATATACTTTTGAAAACGACTAAGAAATGGTGCCGGAATATCTTTCAAATCTTTTTGTTTGATATGAACAATGCATTGAAAATTCTCGTGAACAACAACGTCCATTGTCTTGGGACCGATGGCAACTTTCGAAAAGATCTTACGAGTTTCATCCGTAGCCATTATTGAAAAATTCTGATTGAATACATCGTACAAAGCGCCATGGATTCGTTCTGTATTTACCATTAGTATCGTTTTGCCAGTTTCCATGCATAATTTAATTGTCGAAAGTATTTCAACGTTTCGTAGTTCATTGATTGTATCATCGTGAAAATCCGACATTCGAAAGACTTCAGTTTGTGTTGGATCAGAATTGAGTATACCACTTTGAAATAGAAGTTGAACGGCACTTTCATCATCGGATTTGTCGATAATTAATTTATATCGACCGTAGAGTTTTCGACGTTTAGAATCTAATTTCATTGATTGGCGAAGAATTGTTGGAATATCTCGAAATGTATTTCGTTCGTTTGGTATTTCGAAATGTGGGCAGTGTTGTTTAACAGCTTCGAAAAATATTTCAACTAATCGTCGAAATTGATCGGGTTCAATACCATTGAAATTATTCTCTAAAGCTCGAAGTAAATTTTGTGGTGTGATTTCTCCGACATTTAACATTTGTTCTTCGTTTGTATTTGTCAGTTCAAATCGTAATTCTCTCAACATATAGATAAAATCTCGATCGTGAAATCGATTTGGAATTTCTTCGGATTGAAGAATACGTCGATAGCCTTGACAGAGACCTTTGACTAAATCATCGAATTGATTTTGACTCGAGTCAAGACCAAGACAACCGTAGGCAAGGATTTTTTGATCTTCTCGTGATGGTAATGAACGATAGATGCAAATCATTCGATTGGCATTGGCAGCATCGAACGATTTATTAGCAATCGCAACAAATGAAACTTTACAATCGTCGAGATATGGATGTAGAACTTTCAAGACCATTTTCTTTTCACTGGGAAGTGAAGCTTCATCGAGAAAGACCACCTAAATTAAAAAAAAATTCATTCAATAGAAATCTTCTCAATTTCAATAAGACTTACACATCGAGTATCGATTCTGTTTTGTTGATAATGTTGTTCTCGTTTGATAGCTCGATCGAAAACATATGCAATATCATGAGCTTCCATATATTTCGAACCCAAACAAAAGAAAGGATCAACAGCTGGCAAACGTTTACAGAATGCTTTCTGAGATAATTGTGGACCTTGTAGATTTTGTAAAACAATTTGAAACGAGAGAGTTTTCGATTGTCCCGGTTCACCGACGATACACAACGGTGTTCGAGTGACTATACTTACAACAATAGCAAAAATATGCTCACGAACCTATACGAAAAAAAAAAACAATAGAAACTTTTTGTTTTTTGAAATTATGATTTCGAACGTACGGCTTGATTGATAGCAACACCTGTTGGAATGACGAAATTATTTGTATTAACAAAATCACGTAGATCATTTTCAATCACGACTTCGAAATCAGTAATATATCCTGAAAGTACTTTGGCAAGTTCTTCACGTGATGGTATATCTCGTAATTGTTTTTGTTTGATATGTTCTTCAGTTGGAAGTCGGAAATAGTAGATCAATGCTAACGATAATGCAATACAACGAATAGGATTTGGATCTGATGTTATTTGTCCGTTTTCAAGTTCATCATCATAACGCATACGCCAGAAGAATTCAATTAACGTGAAACATCGTTGAATTTCCCGTTGCGAGACTGTATTAGCTCCTAATCGTTCTTCGCAAAATCTTTGTGCAGCAAGAATACAATTAGCTAATGTTTCCTGAACGAATCTGTCCAATGGCATGGCAGTACCATTGCTACGCGATGAATTGACTTGAAACATGGATATTTTCTTTGAAATATATTCTCCTAAAATGTCCGATGTTAGTGCTCCGTAAGGTACGACTAAATTTTCCAATGATTGCGGCAGTTGATAGACATTGAAATCAGTTCGATGAATTCGATCTTCATCTCGCGTTTCCATATAAGGATTGATAGCAGCTGTGAAAAAGATATTTCTCGGTATATCTCGACCATGTATCGTTCCATCCATGAACATTTCTTTGAACAAACCAAGACATGTTGATGTATTAACTTCATCAAAGAAAACAACGAGTTCAATAACAGATAATTCACGTGCTAACTCAATAATTGGATTCATAAAGTTAACGATTTGTTCTTCAGTAATACCAGGATGTAATAATAAACGATAGAATATAGGTTTTATTTGAGATTGAAATAGATATTCGTGACATAAATCAATCGACAATTGAATTGTTGGTGATTCAATGACTTCTAGAAGTTTTTGCAGATTATCACTTGATTCGATTAATCGATAGTCAGTTAGTTGTTTAGAAACATAAATATAAAATTCTTCAATTAATTTATCTTTAATCTCCAAACGATTATCATTCGCAATAGTCAAGAGACTTTTCCACATGAAATGTAGAATTTTTTCATTATATTCTGATTGTTTCAATGCAGATTTAATCTTATTGAGATATTCAATATCGAGTTGTTGTGGTGGTGCTTCAAGATTATTTTCATCATTCTCATCTAAACCGAGAATTTTTCGTTTGGTTTGATGAACAAATGTTTTCACGAGAATTTCCTGATTTTCAATTAACGGAATAATTGTCTCGAGGAGCCAAATGTTCATATGATGTGCAATTCGTGGTACAATTGTATTTTCTGGATGATCTCGAGTATTCTTTGCATGTAATAGAGCTGCATAGAATTTCAAGAGAAACGTTTTACCAACGCCAGTATCACCTTCGATGATCAATGGTAAACGTGTCAATTTTCGTTCGTGAACATGAAATAATTTATAGGCAAAATTTTCCGTAAGAATAAATTTTCTATCATGTAAAATTTGTTGAAACATTTCATAAGGAATATCAATTAACCATGCTAAACATTCGATCAGATAATCTTTGTTTTTATATTCGTCTGATAGTCGTGGATCTTTATTGCCGAACAATTTTTGCAAATTTGGTCGTACATAATTCCAATCGTTGTGCAGGATATGCAAGGCAAACCAGGGATCATAAACAAGAAAAACTCGATACGCATTTGGTCTATCACGAAAGTTGATATTTGTAAGAGCTCTTGCTTCTTCAATCATTTGTGTCAATACTGTTGAACCGAGTTGTTGAATACTTTGATTCATTTGAAAGTAATGTCCGATGAAAAATCGTGCTCGTCGATATAAAAATTTCGTAAATGATAATTCACAGATTTTATTTCGTGGTACATCAGGCGCATGATTGACCAGACAATTGTCAATGAAACGACGACATTCATCGTGATTTGTCAATGGAGGAAATTCAACTAGATGTTCAACATTATTACTATCTACAGTAGCTAATCGATCAATCGTTCGGTCTTCGAAAGCTTTAAGAAATCGAGCAACAAGTTCTTCTTCATCGCCAACATGTAATCGATAATTAAAGCCTGTTACTTCTTGAAGATTATCCTTTGGTGTAATAATCGAAAGTAATGGTAGCAATTGATCAAAATTTGCTTTGAATGATAGTTCAGATTTTATACTATGAGGTACTTCAACAATAAATTCCCATGGATTATCATTAGGCAATGAAAAGACCAGCCCATTTTCTGTATCCATCAATGATCCGCAGATAAACAACGAAAATAATGTTCGATTCAATGCTGAAAATGGTGCATGTAGTGAAATATTGAAATAGATTACTGCCGTGTGATTTTGTGAGTTCGAATTGAATGATAGAAATGAACGAATTAAGTTCGAAAGATTGAGATGATTGTTGATACTGAAACAGGACATATTGGCATCCTGATTTTCTTTATTGATTTTATGAGTTTTACCTAAAAGAAAAAAAACTGAAAACTAATTGTTAATTGAATTCAATCTTACCGATTCCAGCTGCACCATAAATAATTCGAATAAGTGGTATAGCAATTTTATTTGTTTGAAATAATTTTTTCAATTTCGTTGCTGGTGAATCGGCTTGATGATCTTTAGCTGGCATATGAAATTGTCTTAGACCACTTCGAGATGTTGTTAATTCTTTAGAAAAATAAAATATTGTGCCGTGTTCAACTTGTTCACGTGTTAGATAATCTTGTTCACTCAAAAGAATTTCCCGTAGACGATGATGCATCTTATCAATATCGATGATTAAAAATGTTAAATAGCGAAATTTACGAATGCGTGAAAAGAATAATTTAATATCTTCATTGGTTGCTGTTGTACACCAGAGAATTTGAAATGATGATGGTAAACGTTGATTGAGGAGATCGATGAGCACATTGAATGTAGTTATATCAAGATTTTCTTCGTCGACAGTTAATGGAATGAGAAATTGTTGATCGGGATCGATTGTTCCTTGTCGTTCCATGAGTTCTTGACCGTCATTAAATAGAGCATTGAGAAATTCAGCTAATTTCTTCAATCGAGCTTCACTGGATCTACCAGCATCGATTTGATGTAGTTTATAGATTTCTTCGAAATTATTTGCCTGTTGAATTCTTATCGATGAGAGATAATGTCGAAGACATTGAATAGCAAATTTCTGTTCTTCATCGTCATTATTTTGTTGTTGTGAAGTATTTCGAAATGAATAGATTTTTTCGAGAAAACGTCGACGAATTGAAGTTGGCGATGGTGATTGTTGTAAAAGAATGATTAATATCATTATTTGTCGATTAGAGAAAAGATTTAAAAGACAACATTGTGCACGGCAAGTTTCTAAATTTTTCATCCACTCGTCATAATGTTGATTGAAACTTTCGTAAATATGATCGAAAGCTGATGTTCGCTGTTTAGATACTTGTTCTAATTCGATAACTGTTGGATTCGGATGATCTAAAAACAAAAGAATTCATATATTCGATGTGTATTTATTCAACTTACTTGGATAAATAGAAATGCCGTAATGTTCTTGTCGTAATTGAAAATCTGGATGACCGGACATTTCTAATTTTTTCAGAATTAAATAGATTCTCTCGATTTTTTGGAGTAATTTCAATTGACATTCGATTAATGTTTTACTAAACAAACGATTTTGTTGAATATCAACATTACAAAAAGCTAATTGTCGTTTATGATCATCGATATCTGACATTGATAACGTAATTGGTACTTGTTCATTTTCATTAGTTCTTTCTAAAGTTCGTTGAATCGAATAACTAACTTCGAAATAGGATACTTGATTGATTAAATGACATAGACGAATATCGGCAGCACCATTTCGATAGAGATTATCCATAACTATCAAAGCATTATCCAATACAGTTGTATCTTCATTCGATAACCAGCCATTGACAATCTGAAGATTATCATTCACAACTAAAAACAAGAAAGAAAAACAATTCTATTTGATAGAAATTCAATAGTTGAAACTTTACTTTTGATATGGTTCAATGAACTATCATCGGGAATAACTGATTGACCTATACGAACAAGGAAATCATCAAATTTTTTGACTTTAGTCATGAATGGTTCGAGTAATGAATAAGTAATAATCCATGAATTGAGAATCATATTATTACGTTCTTGAAATTGAAATTGTGTGGTTAAATTGTCACGTAATTTTTGAAAACGACCATGACCTTGTTTCGAATAGAGATCAGCTTTTTTCATCATGTGTACAACATTTGAACAATCGACAGCTGTTCGAATTAATTGCAAATGTTGTGGTGTAAGATGTCGAAAACGTTCCTGAAGAATTCGATAGGCTTGAGTGATATCTCTCAGTGTACAATCATCATTTCCACCTAAATGTTGAATAAGACCGATAGTTTCATCTTCATTATCATTGGCCAGTATTTCAAATTTTCGAATACAATCAATAATATTTGTAATATGACTGTAGTATTGATAGATTTGTAACCATTCGCAAACTTGTTCGATGACGCCAGGTTGAATTTGTTCTTTCGAACGGCTTGTAAACAATTTCTCGACTTCATCTTTAATGTAAATATTCTTATTACAAAAAACAACCTGTAGACTTGTCATTTCTTTCAATGTTAAATCTCCATTTAATAATCGATCAATAAATTGAAATGTTTCTTTAACAATTTTACTAAAATCTGCAGCAGGTAAACTCGTATTCGGTTGATTGAAATATTTATCATAGATCATTCGAAGTATGCCATGAAAGAGATGGCACGTCGAAAGATTCACTGATCTTACACGATACCAAATTTGAACGGCACAACGTTGTCGATGGTTAATCGTTATTATTAATTCACCGGTTTTATCGGTTTCGAATTGACCTTGTAGAATATTTTTGTGAATTTGTGTATTATTATTTTCGTATAATACTGTCGATGGTTCATCGATGTTATTTGTTTGATATTCAACTTTAACTGAACATGGATAAGTCACGCTTACTAATGACCAACGAACATTTTGATGATCTTGAATTGGTATTCTATGTTCGACAGTCTTTTGTGCTTCAACATGAAATGTATTCGTTGGTTGGAGACGTTCGAGATCTTTAATATAATCCGAAACATTGATTTGATTATTGAAAACACCTTGTTCAATCGCACGAAATGAAACAAGACAATTAAATAAATGACAAAGTTGTTCAAGATCATCGAATGATTGAAGCATTACACTGATCTCTGCAACTAAAATTTTCAATTGTATGACAGTTATTTTTGTTTCAATTTTAAGTCGAGCAAGATCTAAAGCTAATTGATTTGCTCCTTTGACATTGTACGTTTTTAACCAATCGATAATCGGTTGAAATACATCGAAAAATCGATCGAACCAAGGAAACCATTGATTTAGATCTTGAAGAAATTTATTGTAAAAATCTTCACGAGAATTTTGAATTGTTTTATCGAGATTTTTCGGTTTAGGCATCGAAATAATTGCATCAATTCGCTTTGATGTCATAGGAAATTGATAGAGTGTTGGTTGAATCGAATTGACATCTTGTTGAGTTATATAAGGAAGAAAACAATGCATAACATGATTTGTTAATAGTCTAACATATAGACTTCTTATGCCTAAATACATTAGAACAGAAATAGTTAATGTTTCTTATTTTGTTTTTCTCTTTTACCTTTTAAAGCCAAGATAGATTTAAGCTCGTCACTTCCCCGACGAATAAAACTATCGATTTCTTTTGCATTGACCATATTTCCATGTTGATCTTTCATGCCAATTATAAATCTGACAATCAGTTCAATGTTTGGTAACGAAACAACACTTTTAATGTTTTTTGTAATTAAAAATTCGAATAAATTTTGAACGAAAATTATCGTTAAAATATCATCTGCATTGTACTTATCGTGTCGAACAGTTCGCATCCAATTATCTAATTGTTCGAGTGTTGCACTCACATTATCTCTCGTTACTTTCAATACACTTAAATTGACAATTTTCGACCAGATATAAATCGTCCATTTGTTATTATTATGATAATTGCATAAATATCGATAAGTATCTTGATCGATTTTAAGCCACATTTGAGGAATAACAATTGTGAAATCTTTTAAAGTTTCATCGCCTATAATTTGTGCTGGTTCGGAATTCTTCAAAATCGTATTACTATATTCGGATATATTTTGAAATAGACGTTTGAGTTTCTGTGAAATATCTACTACTGTTTGATCATTTCGAAATAAGATCTGTTGAATAATTGCTGAATTAGTTGGTTTTCCTCGACGGTCAATTGGAAGCAATTCAGGATCGACATTCATTAATTCACGAATCTGTCTTTCACTGTATTTTGATAGATTTCGAATTTCTTTTGCTATGAAAGCATCATAAATTTTTTCAAAGATTTCAACAAATCTTGTTCGATTTGGTTCACGTAGTGTTTGTACACGGGTTTTTGCTGCATCCATATAATCTCGAAATGAGCTGAACGAAACGGATAAAATATTTCTTGTTAAAACTACAGTTAGATGCTTTTGGATGATTGAATTCATATCGCTGATACGGCTCAAGGATAAGAATGTTAACCATAATTGATTGTACAATACATTTGAAGCATACATAGTTAAATATGTGGAAAATAGATGTTCTATTGAACTTAATGTAACTAAAAATTCGTTGACTTGTGATATATTAAATTGATTATTACGTAAAATATCATCGAATACTGTAGCAAATTGGTCAAAAAATGCCTGATCATCCAACGACAATTTGCGACTGTAATCAAAATATAATGCAAATGGTGATTTCCATGTATTTCTTCTCGAAAGTTTTTGTTCTATTAAATAAATGTATGCTGACAGATCGAGAGGATATCGCTGAAATACATTTTGGTATTTAATATATTGATTGATAAAGTCTTCGAAATAAGCTTTAATTCCGCCCAGTGACAATAGCATATTCTTCCATGTTACACATTTTTCATTTCCGTTCATAATCATGGATGCTTGAATAGATAATTTAAATAATGTCAAAGCTGTGGTGCTCGATTGTTCACCTGTAACTGTAATTGATGATAGATGTTGACTGATGTTGATTTCTCTCAATAAGTCTTTGTCTTTCAACAAAATATTTGGATGTTTACCATCATGTGCTATGAAGATTTTGGTAATAAATTCCGTCAATGCTTTTTGATAATCTTGTACGAATGTACTCTTTTCTTTCGGCAGCTTAGTGTTGTATTGTGCAAGTCGATAATAAATGTAAAAGTATGCATCAATTCGTTGGACGGCTTTCGAATTTCTTGATGAGAACTCTTCCATAGTGTATTTAGCAATATATTTGATATCACTTGGAAAACGTTTATTATTATTGTCATTGTGCTCATCAAAGTTTATAAAATGTGAAATAAGCAAATTAAGAAAATCAGTTTCAACTTCTTTGCTTTTAAAGGCTTCTTTGATAAGTGTAACAGGTTCAGATGGATTATAACCAAACAAACTCTGAAACATTTTTGATACTTGTAAATTGCAGTTAAAACAATGAATAATCTGTAAATGAAAAAGTTAAGTCTCTCGATGTCGGCCTTTATAAATACTGAATTCAAAATAACGAGGTTTTCTCCATATAGACTTATCTTTTGATAAAGATAAAAAAGAAGGTAGCATCAAATGTTTAACGAGAAAAAGATATTATTCATTCTCTTGTTTTGTATCGGTACATGTATTCGGCTTATCTTGACGAAAAACAAGGTAAATAAATAGTAAAAAGGAAAAAACCCTTATTCAAATGAATAATTTGTTTTCGTAGCTATATTGTTATCATTGTTTGTCGTGAATACGTTTATTATAGACTTTTATTTTTAAATTTCTTTTCGTAAACGAACGACAAGAAAAAGCGATATCATTAACATTTATTTTCGATCTTATCAAATGCATAAATAATAAACATCAATTCTGTCGTTGAATAGTTGGTAAAAAAAGCAATATTTGGAAATTTCACAAGCGTCATTTCTCAGTTGGAAATTTACACACAATTTGTGACGCTTGCCTATAATGTTATATTTCTAAGAATGCGCGTTTCTTTCGTAATGTTTTATTTCTCATAATTTTTTTGTCTGTTCTGTGCGAAAGCAAGAGAAAACGACCACGTATATATATTGAATGGTTTATTTCACCTGAAATATTTTTGCACACGGTTGTATACAAACCAACGAAATATATCCAATGGCAGTTAACATGACATCATCATCATCTGTTACATCGGAACTATGGGAAAGTCATAGAAGTGTGGCACCCAATGAGTACTCATCTGGAATAATTGGTATTCATAGTTGTTTAGTACGTGAAAATGAGTACGATGATACGTCTGCATTATTCTATAATGATAATATCATTCCTATTGTTCGCGGAATAGGGTAAATCAAAAACAAGAACTATTGATTTTAATTGATACGTTTGGTTTTAGTCATTGTATTCAACAATTGAAAAATCCAAAACAAATGTTAAAAAATGCTTCAGAAACACACATTGAACGATACGCAATGATCACTCGATTAATCTATCAATTGGAAAGTGAAACGGTAATTTTTATTTCAATAGATAAACAAATAGTTCTTAAATGATTGAAATATTGGTTTTTAGTACAAACGTCTCATTGAACAAAAATTTGAAAAAATCAAATCCGATCTCATCGAGTCTATGCAAGACAAATCTTCAACGTTACCGACACCTGAATCAGTATAATATTAAATCGATTTGATTAATTTATGGAATTTGATATTTAGATGGCGGATTTGTTAGAACATTGCGCGCAACGAAATGATTATGCGAACAAACTCAATGAAGTTTATCGAAAACGACGTTTTCAATTCTATAGTATTGACGAGCTGCATGCGCCTATCAATATAATTACTTTACAGATATGGTTTGTATAATTGATTAAATATGTAATTACTTCGACGATTTTACTTAGGACTCAATCGCTTTTTCAAGATATGATGATAGTAATGTCACAAATTGAGTTGCAACAAGTTCCACGATCGAAACAATGTCTTGATGAATTGCTAAAGAAGTAAGTGGATACTGATTGAATATCTCTAATATATTTGAAATTCAGTTCGTTTATCATTGTTCAACAACCGACATTGCCAATTGTTACAAAACCTACTGGCAAATCGATTCCATTTACAGTTAAATCCAAACTTCGATT
>Ga0209952_1001023_pt1 | contig 26180 bp, 30 predicted proteins | sample ThiBiot_750_biof_2_FD_183951 | JGI IMG/M metagenome (GOLD analysis project Ga0209952, IMG submission 183951) | Wastewater bioreactor microbial communities from Cape Town, South Africa - Thiocy_cont_750_biof (SPAdes) | ecosystem: Engineered > Bioreactor > Thiocyanate-remediating >...
TATTCTCTCAGTACAACAGAAATCTTCTCGACAATCCTCAATGGTATAAAAACTTAAGCTTGGATTTTGAATTTATGTAACTAAACAGATGTCAGTTAGGTGGAGAGATTTGTGCAGTGAGTCACAATCGTTGACTTTTTTACTGGGAAAATTCCAAGCTGATGATGAATGGGATTTAATTAAATGTTTGCGATTATTTTTTCTCATACACAAAACTATTTTAACTCCGGGGCAATACAACAATCTAGGATCTTATCGATTTAATCTGAACAGATTACTGTTTCGCTTTATTTTGCCTAGAAATTCTTCACATGATTTTTTAAAAAATCTTTTCATCCTTTCGACTCGATGCCCATTATTTTTCATTGATTTGTTCGGTTTTCTATCATATTATTTGTATAAACATAGTATCTAGTGAGTAGAAAAAAAACTGCTATAAAACCATCTTTTCAGATCGGACTCGGAGGTGTTGTAGTATATAAAGTATGGAATGTAGCAAATAGCGCAACAAACACGATGAAACGGGTAGATGAAACATTGGACCGTTCACAACGCACGATGGTCGTTGCAGAAAAAACAGCGACTGATGTGCAAGACACGATGGCCGCTGGAAGAAGAACAATGAGTGACATATCCACATCTATCGATCGTTCATTGATAAACATTTGTTGGAATTTTAGTCTAATTACAAATGCTATATTGGGCTTAGCTGCGTGTTGGGCACTCTATTTTCTAGCTCGTTCTAGTGATTTCATGCATCCAGCAGTTCAGTTCGGCATATGGAATATCATAGTTTTTATCTGCTGTTGGATGATAATAAAGTATTTCGAACATAGTGATATGTTAGAAAGATCTCGTTCAAATAAATGCTATAGGCGTTACAAAAAAAACTTCAAATTACTCTTGAGTTTTCTAGTTAGTGTCGTTGTAACAGCAATCACTTATGGTTTTATTGCTTATTTTTATCATGGTAATGTCCCAACAGGCGCTAAGCCTATGGAACATGGCGATGATGGTGACCATTGGCTAATTATTTATAAGATCTATTCACTTTTTGCGTTTGCTTTCAGTTATGTGTACACATCTCTAGCATATGTTGGTCATAGTATACGTTCACTTTTTTGGTTTATATAATGAATATTATACTATCATTGAGACTCTTTTTCCTTGGACACATTTCTTTTGTTGTATCCCGGTTTTTGTCACATATAAATAAAGCATTATTAGTTACGAAAGAATATCAAAAGAAACAAAGATCAATCATGAGTTGTAAGACAAATCAATGAGAACAAATAAAGAAAATACTAAAATTTATTGAAAACGCTCTTTTGCTTCTTGACGTTCTTGCCAAATAGTAGAACCGGAACACGTACAAAGACGTTTTGTATTTTCAAAAAGACCAGCCGATCGAGCAATAATACCACAAGCAACACGTCTAAAATAATATCTTCTAAATAAGAAAATCATTCGAAAACAATAACTTACTGTGAGTCAGATGTTTGAACAACAAATGATCTTCCAATGATGTCCGGTACTCGAATATGTCGATTGAGCAGTCGAAAATCAGCTGTACCTGTTTGATCAGTTGTCACTTGACCAAGAACACCGGCTGATTGTCCAGAAACATTCGAAGACCAAGATGATTTTGACTCATAGAAATCACCACAACTAAAAAGCAAAACGATAAACATATTCTTTGTTGTTTGAATGCATTTACGTAATTCTCACCTATCACATCCATTCGATAAATCACCATATTCATGAATATTAATTTGAGCTGCAGCATTTGGTACAAGTCCATCGATAGTTCCTTCAATAATACATTGTTCATCATCTGTTTGAATAAATCGTACTAAACCATGAGCACGACGTTCAAAAGGTCGATTCATATTACTATAAAGTGCGGAAACTGCGGCTCCAAGAGGTTTACCAGCGCCTAGAAGTACGGCATTGGTATTTAGTGATTGTTCGATTAAATTTTGAATTTTTGCTGAATGTAACGATGTATTTAAAACTAATCGTTTGGACGATAAATCAAAATTCATATTTTCAATCTCTGAAAATAATTTCAACAAACAATCGAGTCAAAAAACTCAAAGAGATAGTACCTGTCCGATCTGCTAATAGTTTCTGTAATTGATCAACTTGATCTTGTCGATCTATATCAACAACAAATTCCAACTAAGGAACAAAAACACAACGAATTGAAATCCTTCGATAAATATTCAATACCTTTGTTATAGCTGCTGATGATTCAGTTTCTGACATTTTTTTCCTTGGAAATCTAGAACAGCACTAGATATACGTAATATATGTCTATAGATTTTTATTATTATAATGATGTAATGTATTCTATTAGAAAAAGAAAACGAGATAAATGATACATTAAGAATAAGATCTAACTATCTGAGATGGTAAACATAATCAAATATGGTAAGAAGAAAATTATTTACAACGACAAAGAAAAGCAATATGACAGAGATCTGATTAAATATAGTTGTTTGTTGGTTGATTTATTTGTTTGTTGGCGATGCTGAGACCGGTGGTGGCGGTGGTTTTCGTGCAGTACGTTGTTTTTCAAAGCGATTTTCCATTTCAATTAAAACTTGAGGCGAATAACGAACAACTAATTTAACACTTCCTTGTGCTTGTTTAAGTAAATCAACTGCTTTTTCATGATATTCATTTTCAACGGACACGCCATTGACCGACAATAATTGATCGCCTTTTTTCAATCCGCCCTGTTTCCACGCGACACCATTAGGGATAATTCGCGAAATGTAAATCGGTGAATTCTGTTCACGTCCACCCATAACATTGAAACCGAGACCTTCAGCAGTTTTAGGCAATTCGATGACACGCGGATGAGAATGACCTTCGCTAGCAGCAAAAGCTGCAACCTGAAAAAAACATCAATCAATAAATAATGAGAATAGTAGTATTCAATGAAAACAAACTGTTGCTTTAGCCGTTGCATTTGCTCGAACTTCAGGTGAACCCGTGATTTGTACTGTGTCGTAGATTCTCTCGTAAACTTCTCTGACAGCATGAAAAAAATCGCTTTGTAAGATTCGTTGCAATTCAGTTAATTTCGCTTCAGGAATTTCGCTTGTCGTTCGAAGACGATCGATAAGACCAATGGCTCGTTCAATGTCATTTTCTAAATTAAGTGTCGAATTCTCTCCTGTCGACGACATTTTTTATCTGAAAAAAAAACGAATAAAACCGAAGCATACAATGAAAAGAAAAACGGATTTTATCCAAATAAAATCAAAAAAACAATCGTTATTATATTGAATGCGATCAATGGAACTAAAATATAAAATAAAATTTGAATTTATCGGCCGAAATCAAGTCGATTTTTACCTCTCATCACCGTTCGAACTGACCGAACGAGTGTCAGCAATTGTTGTTTGACGCCACCGCCGGCTGCTTGTTGATACGGATCAACATAACCACCGACTGGATGATTATTACCTCCGCCACCAGTGACTGAAAACGCAAAAAACGAATGACACAAACTGTCAAAATGAATTTTTTCTTACTTTTCGAAAGAAATCTTTGTTCGTTGAGAATAGCAACTGCATTGATGCAAAGAAGTGCAGCTTCGATTAAACTATACAATGTAAAACCCATTGTTGACTCGTATCTAAAAAGGAAGACAATCATTCGAATGTGTGCTTTGTTTTGGAGTGTATTCAGAGCGATAATAAGAATAATAATTAATATAAAAAAAAAAGAATAATAATAATAATCACAAATGTATTTTTTTATTCAGTGTTTCTTTTGTCCATTAGCCATTTTATTTGAAGTCGTTGAATTCGGTTGAAAAGCTTTCTTAATCAATTGTTCGTACTTGTGTAAATCGAAATTTCCACTTTCACTCGCCGGAAAACTTCGATGTTTGAGTTGTAACAAATGAAGAACATCTTGTTCCGTGTAAACATGTCGATGTTCTTCGAGAAATGCAATAATATCATCGGCTTTCGTCGTATAAAGCAACAAATCATAATACCGATGTGCACGCATCAATTCAGCATCGCCAACCGTTCGTATTGGCGTCAAAGTTTGTTCGATAGCGAAGATATTTCGACACATTTTCGTCACACCAGTTTCACTTAACCGATTGAACCGAGGCGCCGCACGGATTAAGATTGTTGCTAAAACAAAACCGAGACCTTGAAATAGAAACGAGAATTTGTTTTCATTCAACGACGCATGAAGAGTTTCTTGTAAACGTGTTAAATCTCGATTCAATGTCATTATGTTCTCATCGGGATCGGTGTCGATGGCCGATGCATAATGAGACGCATTTCGGAATAATAATGACAGATGATAGAAACAATGAAGACGAATTTCGAGAAATAAAACGAGAAGAATGTCGTAGGACAAGGTTAATGTGGTTTTCATGGCATTGGAAAAGATTTCTAAGTTAACACGAGATAATTTCAATTGATCGTATTGATGAAGACTTTGTTTCAACGAGCGGGATGTGTAACTTGATGTTACTAAAATAGTCAACAGATAAATTTAGATTTTTTTTCGAAAGAATAAAAAAATTAACAACTAAAATGAGAAAGCTTTTCCGTCACCAATGAACTGATCGAGTTATAGTGTTAATACAAAACTGAACCTATTTTCCGAAAACTAACCTCAAATCACTAAAAACACACAAATTAAATCCGAACTCTCTCGTCAAATCCGAATAACAACTGACCTGTTGTTTGCGTAAGCGCATCGAGATGTTTCGTATCAGTTAAACATTTATCCAAAATATCGAAATAATACGATAATTTACAATACAACCAATCTAAACTCTCATGAATATTCGCTAATAATTTGATATGTTTATAAACAGTGCAAATATCGTCTAAATTCATTTCATTTTGACTGAAATTAATCAGCAAAGTTTCCGTTTCTTTCGTTTGCCGAAACCGAATATTATCCGCGTTATCATCTTGATCGATCGAGTTCGAATGTTGTTGTTTAGCTGCCCGGATGAACGCGTCGAACGCAGGCATTGTTCGTAGATGTCGATTGATATCCTGATCTTTGACCCATTCATTCGAATAGATCGATGTTCCTGGCGAATCGTTTCGTTCGACGATCGATAAAAACAGTTTGTTACACGATTCTCGATGTTTGAAAAGAAGATCGATGATCGCCTGACAGAAATCATCGGCGTAGGGAGGAAGACATTTAACGAGAGCGCAGAGTTCTTCGCAAGATTTGAAGATTAAATAAGTCGATTGGAGAATTGGAACGGGTAGTTGAAGTTGTTTTTGAAGGACAAGTGGAACGAGTTCAGCGAGACGATTTTGATCGGCGACTGATGATGAGGACGAGGAAGTTAATTGAGCCGATTCGCAGATATCTTTTATCACACGACCGATAAAACGATCGCGAATGAATTCCGTTAGTTTTCTAAAAACAAGAAAAAGCTAAAATGTGAAATCAATCGAAGGATTTTTCTCTAACCGATCGAGAATTCGTTTGGTTGGATGTAATTTAACATTGGAATCGATGTCGACAATAATCCGTTGTAGAATATCGTGAACAGCTGTTATATTTCGATAGTTTGGCTTGCAAACATATTGTTTGTACGCTGTTGTCACTGTCGATGGTGTTGTTTCTTGTTTGACAACGAAACGATTTTGTTCTTGTAAATACGAGGTTAACGAATTGAATTGAGCCGATTGAGAGAATTCGAAAAGACGTGGCGCTTGTTGCGGACGTGCTGGTGCTTTTTTTGTTAGATATTGTGAAAAATCAATAGCTGAATGATGATTTGTGTAGTCAGCTGAATGGGAATTCGAAAGGGAATTCGATGGGAGACCGTCGATTGTGTGATTGTATTCGATGTATTCGTTTAAAACTTCGCTGAGAACTTGTTGAAGAGTTTCCCAAACGATTTCCATGGAGAAAACATAGGGAATTTCGAATTGAAATGTCGTTGGCAACGATTGTTTTTGTTCTTCAAAAAAAAATACAAAATAAATTTCTTTGAAATTCAAAACAAAAAACCTCGTTGATTTTCCGCAGTTTGCAACGCGATATACTCCTGCTGTTGAATTTGTACCGGTGCTTGATGATCTTGAATTAATTTGACAATATTCAAAAGAAATTCGATGTTTTTCACGACAATTTTAAATTGTTCATAACAAGTTTCTAAAAGATCTCTCAAACAATCGGGATTATTCGTTGGTAGATTATTCGAATGTAGAACAAAATTATTATCGATAATATGTTGAGTTGTTCGAAGAACAATCCGATGGAATTGCTCGTGCAATTGCTTTTGTAGATCATCGAGAGTTTTCGTTAGACGACTTAATAAAGACAAAGATTGAACTAAAACTTCGAGAAAATACTCAGGCGATTGATGACAAATGTCGATTAGAATGTATTTATCAGGAATAATCGCAATTGAATGAGATTCGAAGAGTAATTTGCCCGATTCGAAATCTTGATCGAGTTGTTTACGTAGTAGACGGTTTTCTCGAATCCGAGAGAGATAATTGTGATCGCTTTTGTTCGATAGAGAATTGCTCGATGAAAGATTTTTATTTCCGAGAATATCTCGGCAAGGTTTGTCGAACAATTGATTGATGAGTTCAGTTCGAAGTTTGTCTTCGAAATTCGAACGTTCTTCTTTCAATTGTAGATCGATATCGGCTAGAGCATTGATTAAACGTAGTTCTTGATGTTCTCTCGCTTTGATTAGAAGTAAAGATGCGTGTAAATACAAATGTTTGTTCAAATAGAATTGAAAACGAACGGGAACGTGTTTTAATTCGTCGATATTTTGATAGATTTTAACTAGAGCATTTTCTTTCGATGTTTCCGACCAAAGATGACGGATTTCTTGACGTTTAAGTAAGAGTAGATTTTTACATTCACGTAAACGTTCTCGAACTTCTTGAACATGACTCTTCGATTTGACAATTGACGTGTAAATATCCGAGAAATTTGTTATTAATTCAGTTAGATCAGTCGATGAAGAGTTTATACAACGATCAATATTTGTATTCGAACGTTGAAAACGTTCATTGACGAAACGACGTTGATGTTCTCGTGCCTATTCAAATAACAAATCAACACACAAACAGTCAAAAACGAATCATTTACTTCGCTATTCGTATTATAATTTAAATCACGAATGATTTTCATTAAAATAAACGTCGTTGATTGACGTTCCATGGCGAGTCTTTGCTTTTTTTGTCTATTCCTCTAAAAACGAAACCTAATACAAACGCTTAATCTGAATCAAATATATCAACAGATAGATAAATATTTACATTCTTCGATTTAATTCGTCGAAACAATCGACCAATCACCATCGATCTCTTCTCAATTCCTCCCTCTATAAATCAATCAATCAATGCTTTGCTTATATATTGTTAATAGATGACAGATGATTTGGTAGATATATTTATTTTCATATTAAAATAAAACATCTTTAAAAAATCAGATCTATCTGCAAATGAGAAGAGCATATATTTATTCTTCGTCGGTTGCTGGAGAAGTCGATATCGTTCCGAATGGTTGAACTGTATTGCTTTCGCTTTTTTTACAAGAAAATTTCATTAATCGCCAGATTTTTTTCAAGAACAAATGTCGAACTTGCCGACGGAACCGTGCCGATGTCAGCATAAACACATAGAAATTCATCTAAACGAGCAAATTTCAAAAAAGCCAAACTCTCAAATTTGAAAATTCTACCGAAAAATTAAAATTCACTAATGCTGCTGTTATCGAAAATAGCAATCGATCGATTGCATATGGATATAAATTCGCTCGAGTGAATTTATTATTCAAACCATAGATACGATAGATTGTGTACGGGAGTAAAAATATAACGAAAAGAACCACACGAACAAAAACCATCGCCGTCAATTGTCGATCCAGTCGACGACGTTCGATATTCACTTGTCTTCGAATGATATTTCGAACATTTCGATAAGCCAATAGACTACATATCGCTGATAGAAGAATTGGCAAAAATCCGTGCAAAATCGGATAATAAAAAAACGAATAATATTGTGTCAGCGCAGTATTTGTCATCACACAAGTTTTCTGCGAATTAATTTCATAAAAAACTGCATAGGGAATACTGTGAATATTCCAAAGACAGACGGCAATTGCTGTTAAATAATAAGATAAACTCAATGTACTCATTTGTCTTATGGATAGTCGAGGATTAGTCGAAAGAAATTGATCTAATGCAGCAAAACAAACCATCGATGTCGAAAGTAATCGAAAGGTTTGCGGTAGCATGTTCTTTAATTTACACCAAACAAGATTCGAATTGCCCGGATCGTATCCGTAGATCACGGGCACAGCACTGACAACGAATAGAGTAGATAATTGACACGTATCAACAATGGATTCGATGATGAAATAGAAGACACATTGATTCGATCGGAAAAGTTTTAATGCGCCGAAAACGGCGAGATTTATAAGATTTCCAAAGATTCCAACACCAATATTGATCACTGCGAGATAATACGAAAAATGATCGGCGATTGAAATAATATCTGTTGCGCTTGCCATTCGAAACTGAAAGCTTTTCAGAACAAATCCACGATTATTTATGTGAACTTTTTTTTTTGACGTTCTTTTAGTGTTTTCATGCATAGAATTATTTTTTTAACATAATTAGATAAAATATGACAGGTCTTCGGAGAATTTCTCTTTTTCTCGCTTCATGTCACGCTATCCATAATCAACACACGTGATGAGTCACATCTATCGATTGAGTTTTATTATTAAAATATTGGATATAATTTATGTAATCACATCTTCAAATGTCCTTTGAGCTCGCCGTAAATTATTCTATTATATTTAATTTGTTTTTTTTTTCTAAAGACAACCCGCTGTAATGAATAATATAATGGATTAAGTAGTAAAAATAATTCGTTTGAAAATTAGTACAAGCGTAGGGTCTATCATGAAATGTCATTATTAATCTCATCAATTCTTTTTATGCGTCTCTCGTTGTCAGAAAAATTCCTAAACCGAAAAAGATTATTTTGTTTTAAAAACAAAATGGTTCAACAAAGGTCTTTTGTTTGCTTGTCTAAATACGTAATATGTATGAATATGAATTATTCTATGTTCCCACTTGATTCAGAAGTAATTCCATGTACTGGTCGAATAGCATTTTGTCTTTGATTCGAACAAGTTCTTATTGATAAACAGAATTTTTTTGTTAGATAAAGTTTTACTTGTCGACGATATCGTTTTGATATTGCAATTAAAACATAAAAATTTATCTAAACAAATATATAACAAACTCGATTGTTTTCTCAAACACAAATGATTTACCGCATGATTTGTATAAACTAAAAAAACGACTATCGTAGAAACAACTTGATTTACAGAATATTCATATGGACTCATTCGTTCAATTGAAAAGGTCATGAGATATATTCGATGTATTATATAAGGTAGCGACAGGATAATCGAAGTTAATACTCGACTAAAGATCATTGCTGTTAATTGTTGATCTAATCGTCGACGTTCAACAGTAATTTGTCGTCGAACAATATGACGAACATTTCGATATGCAAGAATACTGAACACCGATGAAATAATGATCGGAAATAAACCATTGAGAAAAGGATAGTAGAAAAATGAATAATATTGAACTAAACCTGCATTCGTTATCGTACAAATGGATACAGAATTTATAGTTAGATAATATGCAAAAGGTATGCCGTGTAGAAAACAAAATAGAAGAGCGAATATTATTTGACGGTATGCTAATCGAAACGAACCGATTCGCCGTAAATGATTGAGAGGATTAGTAATTAGAAATTGATCAATAGCTGCAAAACAGAATACAAAAGCTATCAACAAACGGCACAATTGCTGAATCGATGATCGAATTTTACACCATGCAAGTAAAGAATTAATTGGATCGGTTCCATTCAATGAGATTTTCCAAATTTCATTGATTAATAATTGAATTAATTGAATCATATTTATAATCGATTCAATTATAAGATAAAATGCACAATGATTTGAACGAAACATTTTCAATCTTGTAAGAACAGTTACATTTACAATATTTCCACAAAGACCAAAGACTATAATAATAAAATCGAGACTAAGAATACATAGCTCTGTCGTAGAAAACCCAGAAATTGTCGACATGGTGAATCAATAATCTGCAATGTATCTAAAATATGCTGAGAAAAATAGAATTACATTCATTTCCTAACAGGCAAGAGTATTATATACTAGTTGCAAATCCACAGCTATTGTCGCTCGTCCTACTGTTAATCTTCTCTCAGTTCTCGGGCGTGATATAGACCTGTTTTTTTAATTCATTAAAATCTATGGAAGCTTTGAGATATAGAGTTCATATCATATAAAAAAGTCGAAATCCATTTAAGTATGCACTAAGAAGACAGTGAGTGCAAAATACGACATACATGGCACAGCTAGAAACGAGCGTTTCAATAGCATGGAAAATTTTCAAAAGAAATAATGATTAATTTTTAACGTTCGACAGATACGACTGTGCCTTGAATTCATCGACTTCGGACAAAAATCTGTATTTTGTGTTCTTCAATTTTTATGATTGAAACTCGAAATAATATTACCGAAGGTTATTTTTCAAAGGGCTGATTAAAATCTCGCTGAAAAACTATTTCTACCAGACATATTCAAATACATTTCTTAGTACTTCGAACTATTCTCGTTTTTATCTAATTAAGCCAGTATCATATAGAGAAAGTCTCATTTTGATTATATTTGAATTCACCTATGTTAATAATTCAATATATTCAAACTATGAAGGTCATTTGAATTAGGACGTATGTTTTTCTAGATGGTTTGCTTGACCTGAAGAATAGTTTTATCCTTATTAGTCTTTCACCTTTATTGGTCCACTGTGAATAATTACAACAGAATGAAAAGAGAAAAGAATGTTGGATAGTGTTGTCATTCATACCTCGTTCTTTTTCTTTTTTTTCTTTCTTACATTCAAATGTAACGTGGAGAAAAAAATTTTGAGAAGAAAGCAAATAAATGTAAATATAACTTCATCGAGCCTCTTTTTTTGCTGTTTCATTTCAAATTGTTGACGAGTAAACTCCATTGAATACATCAAAATTACAAAATCTAGCTATTTTCTTTCCGTTTAGATACACATTGTTGTTGATTACAACGATGAATCTGTTGAAAATCATCGTCATTTTGATATTACAATCAGTTTTATTAATACAAGCTGATCTTCCGGCATGTTCAATGCCATGGAGATTACCGTGTCCACTTCCACCATGGCCTCCAACATACAATATGCAATTATCAACGCAGAATTATTTCGGTTCTAGTCCAGAGTTTTATGATAATGAAACCGTTGCTTTTGCTGCATTACACGGTGTAATTGGCATAGATTGGGCGAATCATTTTAGTTTGCCAATGCATCGAGAAGAGACATTAGCTCAACAGGCAGCAATTATCAAAGCTGTCAATCCCAAAACTCGTATTTATGTTTATCGTCAATCTGAACTTGCATTGAATATTTTCGATAATGGTGCTAAAGTTATGTATGATCCAACAAAAACCAATTGGTTTGTTTTATTTCCTAATGGTACAATTTACAATGATTCAACACATGTTGGTGGCTATCGAATGGATCAATTCTGTTGGGACCATCGAAATGCCGATGTACGAGATTATTTCGTCAATAGTTATGTTGCGAGTGCATTTGATCAACCGGTTGTCGATGGAATTTTCTATGATGACGATGAAGGAATTTGGCAAGAACGATACAATTATCCGGACTATCCGGACGAATATCGTGAAGCAGTCGATGCAGCTCAACAGATTTCATTAAAACGAGCTTGGGAACTTGGTCTTCAATATAAAAAACATGCTTGGCAAGCATGGTTAACACCAACTGTTCCAACGCATAATGATACAGCAGCTGTATGTGCACAAAAAATGAAAACAGCTATATCAATGAAAGATGTTCCAGTGACATTTCCTGCAATGTATAATCATGCATGTGACCAACCATGGCAAAACTGCACAGATTTGAAACAACAGTTAGCTGCTTTTCTTATTGCTCGAGGTGATTATTGGCTTTTCTTTGGACCGACAACATGGTGGGCTGAAGGTTTCGAAGCAGATTATGGCGTACCAGTAGAAAATGCCACTGAACCATTTCCGAATTTTTTCATGCGTAAATGGAGTAATTGTACGGTTTACTTAGATTGTAATGATTTTTCATCTGATATTATTTGTGATTCATTTTCAATTTCAAGTCATCGTTAAATGACAGCAAACAAATCGATAAGGAAAAACAGAAGATCAAAGATTAGTTGTGACTTTTATTTGTATTGTAATATGTGATTATTCAATAAAATCTAATTATTTCTTTTCTTTATCTCTCTGTCTCTTGTCACACGAATACGTTTATCGAATTCACCATAATGATCGACATTTAAAATGAACATATCTACTTGATTTCGAAGGCTCTAAGAATCGATCATCGTCCGAAGAACAAAAACTATCATCCTTATCGATTAAACATTGTAAATAATCTATTGAATTACTGTCGTCGTCGTCGTCGTCATCATGATAGTTATTATTATAATTTAAAGTAGACAGTTTTCTTCTTTGTTCATCATCTTGAATTGTAATAATAGGAAAATAGTTTAACAAAATCAAATACAAAAGAAGACTCACTGAAACAAGATTTAATACGAACTCGTTTTCCAATCATGTTTATGTCATTATTCGAATTCGATCGTAGTTTCAATTCCAGTTTAGCTCTTTGTTTTTCGAACAATGAATCGAAACTAGTTGCTCTACATAATTGAATCGGCGTTTGCCATTGGCATGTATGTAATATTGGTGAAAGGAATTCACAAAAATCAATCGCATTACTGAGATAATCGTCTTTGATCGATTCAGAAATAGGATTTATTGAAGCAAGACTACTAATTTCCGTTATTGAACTTTTCAGTAAATGATCATCTTCGAAAATTGATTGGTGAAAATCAATTGTATTCGAATAAACATATTCAAGACTGTCGTAGTTTTCCTTTTCATTCGAATTAGCTGCAAGTGTATCAATACCGAATTGTTCGGTTTGTTCATGTTTTGAACTATTCATTGTCGTTAGAATAAAATCAGGGGTAAATTCTGTACTAGCTTCTAAATATGTATTCGATGATTGTAATTCAATAAAATGTTTGAATTGTTCGTCAAGATATCGAGCCAATTGAAATGGTCTTTGTTTTGGTGGTTTTTGTTGTAGTGTTGTTGCAGAATGAGATAGAAATTGATGACAAGATGATGAATGTTGATAATGATGACGAATGTGATAGACAAATGTATCAGACAGAGCATGATGAGGTCGATAACCAGGTAAATGAAGAGTTGCTAAAGAATGAAAAAACTGATTCAATGATTTCATTTCTTCTTTTTTTTTCCATTGAAGTTTCTTGAGCAACATCGAATAGAATATCGGTTTGTGTTTCAACAGTTGACAAGAATGTTGTTTGTGTCGTCGATGTCATTTTGTCCGACGTTCTTTTTGTTGATAATTCCGAAACGATCTTTTCATTATTTGGTACAGTTAAATACGTTAATAAAATTGCCAATTGATTAGTAACAATTGTTTGCAATGATGTAACACCTTGTTCTGTGGTTTCATAATGCAAAAGTTTTCGAATTGCTAAACATAATTCATTGACAGATTCCGATAGTGAACGGACATGTTTTTCATCGAGATTTACTGCTTCTGATTGAGTATCGATATGACTTAAATCTTTAGTTTTGGAATCAATGGATAATAATTCAGTTGATACACATGAATTCGATTGTTGTTTATCTCCATCGGCCATTTGTAATGTTCGTTGACGAGATTGCGTTGATTTCTTGTTGATTTTCATCCCATCATGATGATCAAAAGTGTCTATAGACATAATTTTGTTTGTTCTTCTTCTTGTTTTTTGATAGGTCGGTGTCTCGTTCTTGGATTTCATCAATCGTCTTGATAATGCATTTGCATTTCGATGTTTTTTCTCGTTCGAATAATCGAAACGAAATTCATGCGGCAAACAACAATACAATTCAAAACACTTTCGATCATTTCGATAAGACATACGAATTGTTTTAGATGAAACGATAGAATAATAATAAGTAACATCAACATATTCCCAGCGAAAAAACGAAACTAGGCGCTAAATAACTTTGTTTTGTTGTACTGTGATTGATAATCCAATGACACGACTGAGATTAGTTTGTACAAAGATGATATTTTCATCGCACTATTTGAATTCGAACTTCATATGTAGATTTACCTTTAGTCTTCAACCATTTCGTTTTTTTTTCTCTTCTTCTCCTTCGCATTCATTACTGTCAGCATAGACACAAACAATGAGAATAAATCATAATCCTTTGGTAAATAAATGTTCAATTATACTACTTCTCTCTTCTGTCTTTTTCTTTCGACATGTGATATATACATACATACACACACATACTCGTTATTCTCAATACGTACATTCGATTTTACCACGAAAAACAAAGACAATGACTCTCTTGACTCGGTGGGTCCTATTTTTCAGTAGTATCTTTACCATTGAATTTGTAAAAGCCGATACTGAACATCTCAGAGGTAAATTTAATAACAAAAAAAAATGATTGAATCGAAGTTTTTGCTTTGTCTTAAACAGAAATGCGTTTTAAATTTTGGTTACAACCAGGTACCGAAGAATGTTATCATGAATTAATCGACAATGGAACAAGTATCTATTTTATGTACGAAATTTTAAATGCACATTCACATGATAGCAGTATTTTGGCTTATTTTCGTAATGCTTACAATGGAAGTATTGTCGGTATATCGACAACACCTCAACGTGGTCATTTAGACATCATTGCAAATGACACAAGTCTGTTTTTACGTAATTTCAATCGACAGAAAATCAATTTCTTTGTCTAGTTTTAATCGATATTTGTATGACTCATGTACAGTCAGATACTTATGCTAAATATATGTCGGTGTTTTTTCATGTTTATCATGTCGAAAAGATTCTTGCAAATATGAAAGAAGTCGAACATTTCGATAATTCATCGATCAATGCTCATGTTTGTTTCATTACGATTGAATAAATTCAATAGATTCAAATCGTTTTCTATTTAGAAAGCAATGGATTCGATTGGTCATCACATTCTAATTACACGTGAAAGGCAAATGGAAATGGAAATGTTGAATCAAAAAGATCTCTATCTAATTCAACAGACTCTGTCTTGGGTCGATCGATGGGCGATTATACATATTCTTTTGATTGTTATTTGTTCAACTTTTCAGACTCTGTTCATCAGACGTCTATTTCAAACGCCCTCAGTTTACAAACGAACGATGAGATAGAAAAGAAATCTGTTGAATCGATTGAAATCATTCCAATAAAAGTTTTCGAACGAAGCAAAGCGTCTATCTACATTTTATTTTGCAACAAGAAGAAGAAGAAAAAAGCTTTTCGATAAGAAAGAAAAAATAATAATAAAAATCAAGTCTAAGTTGGACTCATCGTAACCGATGATGATGATGAATCAACTGTATCTGAGGGTTCTTCTTTGATTGTCATCGATGTTGATGATTCTTCGGAATTTTCAGTTGGTAATTTTTTATTTCGTTTCCATTTCATTCGACGATTTTGAAACCTACGATCGAATTCAAAATATCGATTTAATTTCGAAACAACAAAAAAAACTTTCATCTTCATACCATATTTTAATTTGTGTTTCACTCAACATTAACGATGTCGCCACTTCAAAACGCTAGCAAACAAAAAAATTCAAGAAAATGCGAAAATCTTCTTCGTTCGATTAAATTTTACTTTTGGTTTTGATAGATATTTATTTTCTCGAAATTGTTTTTCAAGTTCAATCAATTGTTGAGATGTAAATGCCGTACGAGGCCGACGAGATTTACCGTAATACGATAGATTCGAACCTAATAATGACAAACAAGAAAATGAATTTCTTCCGGTATTTTTCTTTCTATTAGTACGATGTTATTTCCTATTTTAATAATCATCTAAGATGAATATGATGATCACATTTATTTCTCGACGATAGTAATAACTTGAACAAATATATCTTGGGCGCTCAATTGACTTTTGATCATGTGTGTCAACAATTAGATAGACTTCCTTTTTCTCTCGTCATCATCATCATCGTCGTCGTCTGATCAACAACAACATGAGCAAATGAGAAAAGAGGAATGTGTGAAAAATCGCGTCTTACCATAATCAATAAGCAATTAATGAACTCGATGTTTAAGAGTGCAACAGAAAAAAGAAAATCAATAAGCACTCTTTTCGTCAGAGTTATGAGTATCTATGTAAATATACTTTAGTTAGCAGATCTTACCTTGATATGATGATGTGTTAAGTTTATGTAATGAATAGAAATCATTCGATGATGTTGACGGTGTTCCAGATGGAAATGATCGCATTAGATTCGTTTTGTGATGATGCTGTTCGTTGAAACGAGCAGCCATGACGGCATTCTTGTACAAAACGTCATATTGAAAACAAATTGTTTTTGTTCTTCGATGGAACTTGTTGTATCTTCTCCTTCTTCTTCTTCTTCGTCGTCATCTCCTTCTTGATCTCTATCATTATCATCAGCATCTTGTTGTTGTTGTTGTTGTTCAATAAGTTTTCTATTTTGATCACCGAGAATTGAAGCTATTGAGAATGTTGTCATGATTTTCACTTATCCAGTCAAAAGAATAAATGATTTCTACTATAACTTGTTGAGAAACATAGAAGAGAAAGAGCAAGAGAGAGAAACGAGAGAGAGAGGAGAGAGAAAATAAGACTCATGATCGATCAATCAAAATTATCATCATCATCGTTTAATTTTTTTGCAGTTGTTCTCTGCGTTCTTCAGTCAACAATTGACGCAAGCGAGAAAAAAGCAGAGTTAGCAATATACAAAATACATACACAGAGAGAGATAACACCTCGTTTTGTTCTCTCTCTCTCTCGTTCTCTGTTGTTCTTTTCCTTATTCTAATAAAATCCAATTGAACACGATTATCTGTCGTTAAATGAAACGAGAACTGTGTTTGTGTATATATTTGCTCTCCCATCATCGCTTATTAATTGACGGATATTAAAATATGTCAAACTCAAGCTGTCCACCATCACAACGCCTAACACTAACATGACAATTCATGATCAAAAGACAGTCAGAGAAAAGAGAAGAAAACGAGCTCCTAGCTCATTGACGTCGATTTCATTTAACAATATTAACTTCGAAAACTTGTGCTGGACATACAATTGTTCAAGTGTAGTATATTTGCGTGTCGAAAGTGGCTAGTGAGAAGTTGGACACGACTGATAAATGTTATTATGTTCATATAAAATTATCAAGTGCTCGAGCATGACAATTCGATGATCATCGAATGTTATATTTGCTTGTCGATTATTAAAACAAATGCTAACTGTTTCGAAGATAAACTGTGCGGGTAGATTAACTTTAAGAAACGTCACGTATTCGTGATTTTTTATTCAACATGAGCATATCAGTCATTTTCTGAGATTATTTATTCATTAAACTTTTGTTCTGCGTTGCTCAACTTTTCCAAACACATCAGTTCTATTTGTTTTTAATGTATTGTGTTCGTCTCTTATCAACATTTCAGTGATATTCATAAGATAATCATTTCTTATCAGTTCGCTCACACAAAAAATGTGTTAATAAAAATTGATTTTGTTTTTCTCAATTGACAATTTATCAATATTAGTTTTCAATATATATCTATCTATTGAAATTGACAATAACTTTAACAATTCAGGTTGAAAAATTGCAAATGTTCTTCGATGATTTAATTTTCATTATTCACACACTCAGTTTGCTTTAGTGAACTGGTTTTTAAAAAAATGTTGCATGTTTTATCGACTTCATTAGTTTCTTTACATTGAATAAAAGAGAAAAAAAAGCATACATATTTATTTTATTTATATAGACGCAGTAATTCATTGTTGGCATAAAGTCTATCATCAAACTTTAATCATACGAAAGAATTTTTCTTTGTTTCCTTCATCATAAAAGAAGATAGATAGCAGGTTTGATGTTTCACTATACTCAATAGAAAAAGACGACAGATTGAAAACAATGGTCGTATTCGTGACTAGTGAAGAACTTTTTAATCTAGCTGAAATCTATACATTCTATGCTAGTATATTGAGTTTAATTCTTGGTATTTTTGGTAATATGTTTGTTATTTTGATCTTCGGTAATTTACCAATATTTCGAAATCGGCCATGTTCTTTTTATTTGACGATTGAATCGATTGCGAATATTGTTCTACTGTTAGCAATATATTCTTCACGAATTGTTGCATTTCGTTTTGGTCAAGATCCCGTACATATATTTTTATATTGGTGTAAAATTCGAACGATTTTAACTCAAATTTGTTGCTTATCTTCACTTGCAATTGTTAGTTTAGCTGCTATTGATCAATATTTTTCAACTAATTATCATGTTTTCATACGTAAATTCAGCACAATTAAAACAGCTCATCGAACATCACGAATTCTTTTACTTTTGTCAATAATTCATAGTATTCCTTTCTTTATATTCTATGAAATTCGTTCACCATTAGGATGTCTTGCATACAATTCTATATTTGTGAAATATCAATCGATGTTTTATTATCCCATTTTACTTGCAAGTATTCCATTGGCTATATCGATAACTTTTAGTTTGCTAGCTTATCGAAATGTTCGTCGAATAATTCGTCGACAAATTCCCATAGTTCGTCGTCGATTAGATCGACAATTGGCCGCAATAGTTCTTGCACGTGTCGGATGTTTAGTTGTCTTAGGCATACCTTATGTTATCTATTCATTATTTGAACTTCAAATTCAGTTCAATGAAAATGATCAATACGCTTTAGCAATAAAACATTGCATCGAAGCAATTATTCTTTCGTTATTCTATGCGAACTATGCGGTAACATTTGTTTTCGTTGAGAAAATAGAAAGTTTAGGATTTCGTTTTAGATTAATTTTTATGTTTATTTAGTTATATCTACAAATTTTCGACGACAAGTCAAACGATTTCTATCGAAGAAATGTTCTTGTCTACAGCGATGTATTTATAATCGTAATTCATCATCAAATATAATCCATAGAAATCAGATCATGCCTACGATTTCCGATTCAGCATTGTGACAGATCTGTATATAGACAGTAAAAAAGACAATTGTTTGATGTTTCAATTCTTTTTCTTTGAATTATAATTATCATCAAAGTATAGACTTTTTTCATCAGACTATCATTTTTATTAGTTTGTCTATTTCTGATATTCGCGAGTATGTCGTTTTATCTGTAAATATTGGCTTGTTCTTGTTTTTTTCTCTCGTTTTTGGATTTTAATTAGAAAGTTCGTCATCTGTTCATTTTTCACTTGTTATTGGGAAACATGTCTAAGTTTACAATCGATCTACTGAATCAAATTACAGCTAATTATGTAATATATTCGAATAGTTTTCTTTTAATTATTGGTTTAATTGGAAATATTCTTCTAATTTCTGTTTTTCTTATTTTACGAATATTTCGACGGAATCAATGTGCATTTTATTTAATCGTAGAATTTGCAGTGTAAAATGCAAATTGCATTATCACAACAAGCTGGCTTATTTTCATTGTTTATACAGAAATTCATCTCTCTGTTGGTTGTACTCCATTCAACAGTATTTTATCTATTTATTTCAGTTTTTTCTATCTTCCTATTCCAAGTACTGGTATTCCTTTAGTTGTTATGGTGATTTTTAGTTTACTAGCTTATCGAAATGTTCGTCGTCGATTAGATCGACAATTAACAGCCATGGTACTTGCTCGTGTTATCTCGCTAATTGTTCTTGGCTTTCCTTACGTATTATATTGCATATATATCGATCAAGTGTTTCGAATACTAATAATACTAGATTATACGCAGTTATTATTTATTTCACAGGTACAATCGTCAATTCATTCTTGTTGTTTTTGTATTGAATAGGCAAATCTGTATTTATTTTTGATTATTTCTCCACGATTTTGTCGACAAGTAAAATATTTTCTTGTGAAAAAGTGGAAATATGCGTTCAAGGAGAAATCTGGTCAATCCTGAAACAATTCATGGAGCTAGTTTTGAACTTGATTCTGTATAAAATTGTGATTTTAATATTTAGCAATAAAAATTAAAAAGAACATTTCTTCCGGCAACTGATCATGAATAGGATCTTTATTGGAATCTGACGAAAATAATAAAAAACCTATTATTATTTTATCCTCTTATAGAAATATATTTTACGAGAAAAAAAGCATTCCTATCATTTTACTTCCATAAGACATTATTTAATGAAAAAGGTCTACTCGATGATCAATGTACATTCTATTTGACGGTGGAATCTGCATAAAATTCTTTTCATTAATTTGAAACGAGACATGAATCTGTTGTATAAATAATTGAACTAATTATAAATTGATGTATTATTATTATTCATGGTTTTAAAAGCGGCGTAAGAGTAGACAGAGAGTGGAGAATAACTCAATCGAGTTTTATATTGCTAATTGATTATATATAGAACTTTGTTGTTTATTTTGAGTACGTAAAAAGCGCAACCTACTTGTCACGATCGTTTAGTTTCGATGAAATTGATGATTTTTATTTTTGATATATTTTTTACACTCCACTTCTTCAAATCTCATGTCATTTTGATTACTTTATTACATCGGTAGATTTGTATGCAGAAATTAAAAGAAGATAAATAATTAATTATTTTTTTATCTTATATCATCCGGAATAAAAGACGTCTCGTTCAATGCTTAAAAGGAGAATCGAGAAAACATGGCATGTAAAAGATGATCATTAGCTTTGAGGGCACGACATTGAAACTCATTTCTATGATGCATTTTCGTATTTAAATAAATACTCTCTTAACATGTCAAACGCGACAATCAATCTATTGAATGACATAACAACAATTTATTCAACATATTCGAACTTTTTTATTCTTATCATTGGATTGTTTAGTAATATTTCTCTTATTTTCATTTTCATTACGTTACGTAAATTTCGACATAATCAATGTACTTTCTATTTAACAGTCGAATCTGCAGCCAATATTGTGCTTTTATTCGTAGATACTTCATCACCGATATATAAAACGATGTTTGGTATCGATCCAATTAATGTTTCTCTTGTTTGGTGTAAAATACAAAAAGCAGTAGCACAACAAGCCGGATTATTTTCACTGTTTACGATCTGTTGTCTTACTTTTGATCAATATCTAGCAACGAACCCCCGATCAAATTGGAGACAAATGAGTACTTTACGATTAGCACGTCGTCTCACTTATTGTAATATTCTTTTTAACATTGCACATAGCTCACTTTTCATTATTTTTACCGATATTAGTCCCACTGTTGGTTGTACTGCGTACAATAACGTTCTGTCTCTTTACTTTAGTGTTTTCTATTTCTCTATTTTAAGTACCGGTATTCCTTTAGTTGTTATGGTGACTTTTAGTTTACTAGCTTATCGAAATGTTCGTCGAATAATTCGTCGACAGATTGCAGTTGTTCGTCGTCGATTAGATCGACAATTAACAGCCATGGTACTTGCTCGTGTTATCTCGCTAATTGTTCTTGGAATTCCTTTTATCGTGTCGGCTTTATACCGATCGAATATTTCGAAAGGTGTTGTTAGTGAATTAAATGCAGCTTTAGCTCGTCTTCTAGTTGCAATTGCGAGTTCATTTTTGGATTTGAATTTTGCTGTAAGATGAAAATTAAAATTTGAAATTGAAGTTGAATTTGCTTCTTCTTTTGTTTGTTTAGATGAATCTATATTTATTTTTGATTATTTCTTCGCGATTTCGTCGACAAGTGAAATATTTTTTTACGAAAAAATGTTGGGATTATTTGAATTGTCCGTGTGAACGTTCAAATAGAAATCAAGTTGGTACTGAAATAGTTCATGGAGCTATTTCTGAACTTGAATCTGTATAAAATTTAATAAATTAACATATTTTCATAGTATACACAGTACTTGAGGGTGTTGAAATCTCTTCATCACAGAGAGATAGTGAAGTAATTAATGATATATATATATAGTGTTCAAAAAGAAATCTTGCGCATTAGAGAAAATGATATTTCCGGTCGAGAGAATCATGAAATATTTTAATTTTTTTTGCTGTATGAAGTTAAATGAAACAAGAAAAAAAGTGTAGACACTCAGTAATGCCTGCTGAAGAGAGGATGTCAAAAACAGATTATTCCATTAAAACATTTCTTTAGAATCTTTTCCGCATTTCGTGATTATTTTGAAAGAAAAAAAAATACATAAGATTTTGAGAATGTTCTCAAACGAGACAGCTCACTTGATTGATCAAATAAATAATGCTTACATATTCTATTTCGATATATTTCTATTAATATGTGGTCTTGTCAGTAATCTTTTAATTATTTATATTTTTGCAAAATTATCTATTTTCCGTAGAAATCGTTCTGCTTATTATCTTAAAACTGAGTCTATAACAAATATCGGTCTACTTCTCGGATTATTACCATCGAACATCGTTGGTTACGTATTAGGTGAAAATCCAGCTCGATTATCCGTTGTTTGGTGTAAAATACAATTGATGTGCACTTATGCATTCGGTCTCTATTCACTATGTACAATATGTTTTCTCTCGATCGATCAATATTTATCGACAAATCATCGACAAAATTGGCGTCAAATGAATACAATTCAGTTAGCACATCGTTTGACTATATTCGCCGTTTGTTTTGCCGTATTTCATGCGATACTCTTTCTTATATTTGCCGATATTGGTGCATTCGGATGTAGTATTTATCATCCGATAGCTAAGATGTATTTTTCGTTTTTCTTCTATCCAATTTTGGGTGGTCTTCTACCGTTTGTTATTAGTACTGTATTTAGTTTATTAGCTTATCAAAATGTACGTCGAATTATTCGACGACAAATATCATTAGTACGTCGACGACTTGATCAGCAAATGACAGCGATTGCTTTGACAAGAGTGGTTAATCTTGTAGTTTTCGGTCTACCATTTCTTGTTTATAGTCTAATTGAACTTAATATAAATGTTGGAAAAGATGAAGTAGTTAAAAAAGCTATTTTAAATCTAACATTTTCAATCGTATCTTCACTTTTGTATGCAAATTTTGCTGTGAGTAAATTGATTATTGAATAAATAATTTGAATCAATGTTTGTCTTTTGTTCAGATCAATTTCTTCGTATTTTTAATCATAACACCTCGTTTTCACAATCAAGTCAAACGTTTGTTTCGAAAGAAACGTTTTCGATCAGTACAAATGGCATTTAAACAAATAAATCCAGGTTCAATAAACAATCAAATCAATCCAGAAAGTGGTCACGAACCAAATGACAATTGTCGAGTCAGCATAGTTACCATTTCCGAATGACCAAGCAATGTTCTTTATTTAAAAAAAACTAAATGACTGTGATAATAAATTATTTTTATTTGAAACGCAATTTATAGGTGCAGGTATTTAAAAGCGTTCTGCGAAATAAATTACATGGATGATGACACATTAATTATTTTAAAACGATCTACTTTTTGCTTTGTTTCAAGTCGATTCATGATGTGTTCTTCTTTGAACGTTCAAAATAAAATATTTTTAAATACGTTAAGCTTGATAATGCGATCGCTAAACTTACAAGTCGATAGATTTTATTTCTTTTACGAAATCAATGTTCCAAAAATAGACTTATTAAAAATGTTTGTTTATTTCCATTTCGTATGAAAAGGTCATTTAATAGAGTATTGTATATACGTAATTCATGTTGGTTAAATCATAAAGAAAATCATCGAAATATTTTTTCCATCTGTGACATATTTACAACCAAATTTAATAAAGATTGTAGTCTGTCGAGGTCTACGATCAAAATAAAATTTGTCCTTAACTGCTTTTATCAATACAGATAACAGAAAGAAAAGATCTATTTTCTCGTTGATCCAGAAACACATTTCACGTTAATGTTTCTGAAAAATAAGGATGCAGCTGAAGTTTCTAATGACATTAATTAATGTTGTACTGAGAATGATGATGATGCTCTTTTTTTAAAAGACATTGATATTGGATAGAGCTTCCCGCATTTAATCTAGTGAAATCCGTTGTTTTTCCTTTTATTTTTAAAAAGATAAAATTTGCCCTTAAGCGCATGAAAGCGTATTATTTTTTTATACTCTTCGTTTAGAAAATCATTTAAATCAACCATTGAACAGAAGAATGTCGTCAGCAAATACGACCGTGATAATTCGCGATATTGCTGATGCGTTTATGTTTTACGCTGCTGTTTTTAATTTAATATTAGGCATTTGTGGAAATATATCGAATATTTTAATTTTTACAACTCTTCGTGTATTTAAAGGAAATCAATCGGCTTTTTATTTGACTGTCGAATCGATTTCTGACATTATCCTTTTATCTGTATTGAATATATCACGAATTGCCAATTTTACCAGTGGTTTTGATTATATAACAGTTTCATTACCATGGTGTAAACTACGAAATACAATTGCACAAGTCACTGGTACTATCTCCTTGTATTCAGTTTGTTCTCTCTCGTTTGATCAATATCTTTCAACAAATCTTGATCATCGTTATAGAAAAAAAAGTACACTGAAATTAGCACATCGATTATCATTTTGTTATATATTTTTCTCTATCCTACATAGTATATTATTTATCATTTTTACGGAATATACTTTTGAATTGGGATGTACTGTTTATAATCCGACAGTGAAGAAATATTTATCAATGTTTTATTATCCACTTATATCGAGTGGTTTTCCGTTAGTTTGTTCGATAACAACAAGTCTATTAGCGTATCATAATGTTCGTCGAATAGTTCGACGTCAAACGAATATTGTTCGTCGACGACTCGATCGTCAAATGACAGCATTAGCATTAACACGTGTTCTCATTTTTATTCTTTGTGGAATGCCATTCATTGGCATATCTTTATACGAACTTAATCTTGACGCAACACAAATCGATGATATGACAGCTGCAATTGTTTATCTACTTTCAGCTGTGTTTTATACAGTGTTATACACGAATTTTGTGGTAAATGAAAAAATGACGCAGATTTTGTTTGAATTATTGGTGTTTTTCGTCTTCTAGATTGTTTTCTATGTTTTTCTTATCGTTTCATCGCGCTTTCGACGTCAAACAAAAACTGTGCTGATAAAACGCTATTGGCGTTTGTTGAAATGTGAATGCATTCAAACACGTGAAACTATTCATTTAGGTACAAATCAAGTTTCACCTCAAGAACAGTCACCGCCAAGTAATTCGAATTTCGAAATCGAATAATGAAAATTATCTTCGGCTCTTTTGTATACATATCGACTCATATATTTGTGAAATAAAATTCATATTTCATCAAACTAATACTGACCTCTGTCAAACATGTAAAATCGATGAATAGTTAACTTCTACCAATGAGATTGTACTATTAGTCGTAGTAGTGTATGGTGTGTGTGTGTCTAAATCTCGAGACGGTGCAAAAAAAAAGTAGAGATCTTTTTCAAGATCCAAAGTCTTATATTAAAATGGAAATACTTTTTAGATGTGTGTCTCATTTTGACCTCGAAATAGATTAGATTTTTCGTATTTTTGTCCTTTAAATGATAAGTTCTTCGTCGTGTTATCTTGTTTCTTACAGATGTATTCAGTTGGTTTAGATGTTGGTACGACATCATGCAAAATTTGTGTTTTATCATCATCAACAAACGAACAAAAACATCTTGTATTCACCGAGCAACTTGCTCATGAAGCGCATATTACTCAAAATGATAAGCCTTCATTCGATGAACAATGTCCATTGAAAATTTTCGAAATAGTTAATAGTCTTCTTGAAAAATCCGGTTGTTTTCGAGATGATTTTTCAATAAAACCAATTCAAATCTCTGGTCAAATGCATGGCTTAGTGTTTTGGTCGTCGAAATCACCGGAAACGATCTTTTCACCGTTAATAACATGGCAAGATCAACGTTGTTCAACGGAATTTCTTGCTTCACTCGATTCGTCATTGAAACATCTTCGAACTGGCTACGGTTTAGCTACTTTACTTTGGTTAATCGATCAACAAAAAACTCAAG